>Ga0315548_1000515_pt1 | contig 35619 bp, 27 predicted proteins | sample SalMarSW160110MG_2_FD_202540 | JGI IMG/M metagenome (GOLD analysis project Ga0315548, IMG submission 202540) | Salt marsh sediment microbial communities from the Plum Island Ecosystem LTER, Massachusetts, United States - Salt Marsh Sediment SW1601-110 ... | reverse complement strand
ACTCGCTTAAGGTCATTAATCAGGATATTTATCTGAAGATACGGATCCAGGAAAATCCAACCATGCGGATTCGGGAGATTCATCTGCAGAATAATGTGTTGGTTAAAGATCGGCCGATCCGACGTGAGATCTTATTGAAGCCGGGAAACCCATACTCATTGGAGAAAATCAACCTGTCCAAACGGCATATCTATGAAACCGGTCTCTTTTCCAGTGTCAATATTCAGCCAGCCAATATAGATACTGTCAATCATACCCTTGACCTGATTGCCGAAGTGCGGGAGTTGAACATGCATTATCTGGGATTGAAGTTCGGCCTGGGTCAGGATCAAGGAATAACATCGGGTAGTGAACCATACTCTTCACTCACGATGAATGGTGAATGGCTGCATCGGAATATTGCCGGTCGTGGCAGCCGTTTGAGTACAGACCTGGGACTTTCGCTTGAAATGAGAACTGATGTAGAAAATATAACTTGGCCAGCATTTAGCACCTCGGTTTCTTACATCGAACCCTGGCTTTTCGGTTTTCGCTCATCCACCTCATTCCGAATTTTCTTTGAAAATCAAGAAATCAAAGAGCCGCAAGAAGAGATAACGAAATATGGTGAGGAAACCGCACTCATCTATCAGCCCGACAAACGGTTTCGAATACAAACCGGTTTTTTAATTCAGAGGATTAAACACAATATAGAACCTATTGTTACTGAGTTTGCCCTGACGCAAAGTATCCGGCGGGATTATCGGGATAACTTTTTATTTCCCTCAAAGGGCACAGTGTTTACTTTTGACGGCAAGATTGTACCGAAAATTCTGGATGAGACTCAGGATTACTATAAATTTGAAACCGGCTTCAGCCAGTATTTTCCGCTGTTTGGACGAATAGTTTTTGCTTACCGGGGCAAGTTTGGTTATATGAATACCTTTCGAAAAGGGGATGAAACGCCATCATACGAAAAGTTCTACCTCGGCGGTGGAACCAGCCTGAGAGGGTGGAGTGAACGAAATTTCAATAAGGACGGTGGCGATATAAAAGTTTTAACCAATTTCGAAATCCGCTTTCCATTATTCTGGTTATTAGGTGGCGAAATTTTTATTGACGGTGGTATGCTACCTAAATATGAAATAATTTCTGACAGAAAGTCACTTTCACAGCCGAAGTACCGCTGGGATGCCGGATTTGGCCTGACTATTGCTACTCCTTTAGGACCGATCAGGATTGACATGGCGAAAAGACTTGGAGAAAAAAAAGGATCCTATGAAACGCCATTATCAATTGCTTACGCATTTTAACCAAAAGGAATGACAATGTTAACGTTCGATAAATTTACTATAAAGGCTCAGGAGATAATTAAAAATGCCTTTGAGACGGCGCAGCAGCATGCTCATCAGCAGGTCGAACCGGAGCATTTCCTGAGTGCCCTGTTGACGACACCGGATAATACCGGTTTGATTCTCTTGAAGAAGATTCTTGGTAATCCGCTTCAATTTCAACAGGCAGTTAATCAGCTGCTGGAAAACTTTCCGAAGATAACTGGTAGTGTGGGGCAGGTGTACCTCAGTAAGAATGCCGATAAGCTTTTTGAACAGGCTGAGAATTATGCCCGACAGCTCCGGGATGAATATCTTAGTGCTGAACATATTTTGCTAGGAATTGCCGATACTGCCCCGGCTCCGTTGAAAAAAATATTGAAAGCCAACGGCATTAATGCTGAAACTTTGCTAGCCGCGCTGAAAGAGATTCGCGGTACCCAGAGTGTCAGAGATCAATCGCCCGAAGATAAATACCAGGCTTTAAAACGCTACTGCCGGGATTTGAACGAATTGGCGCGCAAGGGTAAACTGGATCCGGTTATTGGACGGGAAGAGGAGATCAGAAGGGTATTGCAGGTCTTGGGTCGCAGAACCAAGAATAATCCGGTATTAATTGGTGAGCCCGGGGTTGGTAAAACCGCTATTGCCGAGGGATTGGCACTGCGGATTGAATCGGGTGACGTTCCCGAGGGAATGAAGGATAAGCGGGTTTTGGCGCTGGATATGGGGGCATTGATAGCCGGGGCGAAATTCAGAGGCGAGTTTGAAGATCGTCTGAAATCAGTAATTCGGGAAGTTACGGAAGCGGAAGGCAGTATTATTCTATTTATTGATGAAATTCATACTGTCGTCGGCGCTGGTTCGGCAGAGGGTGCAGTAGATGCTTCTAACCTGTTGAAGCCGGCCCTCGCCCGCGGGGAGCTGCGCAGTATCGGAGCAACAACCATAAATGAGTACCGGAAATACTTCGAAAAAGATAAAGCTTTAGAACGTCGCTTTCAACCGGTTTTAATCGAAGAACCTTCGGTAGAAGAGGCGATATCGGTACTGCGTGGGATCAAGGAGCGCTATGAAATTCATCATGGAATCCGCATTAAGGATACGGCCCTGGTAGCCGCGGTGGAATTATCCCACCGCTATATTACCGACCGATTCCTGCCGGATAAGGCAATTGATTTGATTGATGAAGCAGCCAGTCGCCTGCGCTTGGAAATTAACTCCTTGCCGATGGAGTTAGATGAAGTTGAACGCCGCATTAGCCAACTAGAAATCGAGAGTCGGGCTTTGGCTAAGGAGAAGGATAACGAAGCCTCGCAAGAGCGACATAAAAAGGTCCAAAATGAATTAGCCCAGTTGAAGGATAAAGCCGCAGCTCTGCGCGGTCGCTGGCAGGAAGAAAAAAATCGAATCCAGCGGATTAATGAGCTCCAGAAACAGATCGAGAACGCCAAGCTTGAGGGTGAGCGGGCAGAACGTGAAGGGAACTGGGAACGGGCAGCGCAGCTCAAGCATGCGGATCTGGTGAATCTCGAAAAACAATTAAATGCTGAAAAAGAAGCTTTGGAAAAAGCCCAGGATGGGCGGGCTTTGCTGCGTGAAGAAGTAACTGAGGAAGATATTGCGGAGATAATTTCCAAGTGGACTCATATTCCGATAAGCCGATTGGTGCAAGATGAGCGCCAGAAGCTGATGCGGATAGAGGAAAAGTTGCATGAGCGGGTAGTTGGGCAGGATGAGGCGATTGCGGAAGTGGCTAATGCCGTGCGTCGCGCCCGAGCTGGTCTGCAGGATGAAAATCGTCCGATTGCAACTTTCATTTTTACCGGTTCGACCGGAGTTGGTAAAACCGAGTTGGCGAAAGCCCTGGCTGAATTTCTGTTTAACGATGAGAATGCGCTGATTCGGATCGATATGTCCGAATATATGGAGAAGCATGCAGTTGCGCGGCTGATTGGTGCTCCGCCTGGCTATGTTGGTTATGAAGAAGGTGGTCAGCTGACCGAAGCCGTACGGCGCAAACCCTATGCAGTTATTTTACTGGACGAAATTGAAAAAGCTCATGAAGACGTTTTCAATATTCTTTTGCAAGTGCTCGAGGATGGCCGTCTTACCGATAATAAAGGACGCACCGCTAATTTTAAGAATACGATTATTATCATGACCTCCAATCTGGGTTCGCAGGCAATCATGAGTCAAACTTCTGGTGTCAATGAGGATAATATCAATGTTATCTATGCTACCATCCAGGAGACGGTTCTTTCCCAATTGCGTGAACACCTGAAACCTGAATTTATGAACCGGGTTGATGAAATAATCGTCTTTAGACCGCTGCTGCCGGAGCAGATTGAGCAGATCGTGCAAATTCAATTTAATCGTCTCTTTATACGGCTGAAAGCCCAGGGATACCAGGCGAAATTGACCGACAAAGCCCGTTCGATTGTAGCTTCCGCCAGCTGGGATCCAGTGTACGGGGCCCGGCCGGTAAAACGGATGATTCAGAAGCGTATCTTGGATCCACTTTCCTTAGAAATATTGGCCGGGAAATTTTCGCCCGGTGATAAAATAAAAATTGATGATCAAAACGGCGGAATCGTGTTTTTGAAAGGTTAAAAAGCGGAACAAACTTTTGAGTGAATTGTATAAATGGCATTTTTTATTAAACTTTGTGAGGTAATGATTAATATCTAAATTAGGTCACAAAAAAAACAGCGATTGACTTGTAGGGAGGAAGAAAAATGGGAAAAAGAGGCTTTGGAATTATTACTATTGTTCTGATGACCGCATTGCTGGGATGTTCAAGAGAACCGGTGAAAACTGCTCAGGAGTATTGGGACTCAGCACGATTACTATTTGCGAATAAAAAGTATGAGGAGACAATCAAGGAATACCGGAAGTTGGTTAAGCATTACCCCCAGGATACTCTGGCCATCGCGGCGCTGTTCGCCTCGGCTGAAATCTATAAAAATAACCTGTCGGATTTCCATAAATCGCTGGATGTTTATCAGAAGATTATTAAAGAGTATGCTTCTGATTCCAAGGCTCCTAATGCGATGTTTATGATTGGTTATGTCTATTCAAACGATCTGAATGACCAGGATAATGGTCGTAAATGGTATAATAAATTCGTTGAAACCTATCCGGATCATATGCTGGTTCCATCGGCGCAATGGGAAATTGAAAACCTGGGTAAGTCGCTGGATGAGATACCCAATTTGCAGTCAATTAGTAAAGATAGTGATTAGTTAAAGGTTGCAGGATGGCTTTTAATCTTTCCGAATTGAATGAGAAAATTAACCGTGAAAGCAGCTTTATTCATGCGCTGAAGCAAGAAATATCCAAAGTGATTGTCGGTCAAGATGTGATGATCGAACGGTTGGTGATTGGTCTGCTGTGCAATGGGCATATTCTACTGGAAGGGGTGCCCGGATTGGCAAAATCTTTGACGGTTAGTACCCTGGCAAGAATAATCAATACCTCATTTCGGCGAATTCAATTTACCCCGGACCTGCTGCCTGCCGATCTGATTGGTACCATGATTTATAATCAGAAAAAAGGCAGCTTCGAGACCAAAAAGGGACCGATTTTTAGCAATATAATCCTGGCTGATGAGATCAATCGTTCGCCGGCTAAAGTCCAATCGGCGTTGCTTGAGGCGATGCAGGAACGCCAGGTTACAATTGGCGAGCAAACCCATCATCTCGGTGATCCTTTTATGGTGCTTGCTACCCAAAATCCGATTGAGCAGGAGGGAACCTACCCGCTGCCCGAGGCTCAGGTAGATCGCTTCATGTTGAAAGTAATTATCCAGTACCCCAATAAAGCTGAGGAACTTGAGATTATCCGACGGATGGCGCATACTGACGGTCAGATCGAGGTGAATTCCGTCATTCAACCACAGGATTTGAAGCGAGCCCGAAAAGTGGTTGATGAAATTTACATAGATGAAAAAATTCATCGCTATATCGTTGATATCGTCTTTGCAACCCGGCAGCCAGCCGACTATAATCTGGCGGATTTGGCAAACCTGATTCAGATTGGTGCTTCGCCGCGGGCTTCGATTTACTTAGCAATGACCAGCAAAGCCAAAGCTTTTATTGAAGGCCGGGGTTATGTTACCCCAGAGGATATCCGGGAAATCATGTGGGATGTTCTCCGCCACCGGATAATCCTGACCTTTGAAGCCGAAGCCGAAGAAGTTACCGTAGAACAGATTATCCGTCGGGTTGTTGACACCATCGAGGTTCCATAAATTTTCGATTTTAAGTACTAATTTCCCAAACGGGGAATTTTAACGAAAGTGTAACGGATATGACCATTAGGGAGTGAAAATCTATTATTGAATGTTACCAAAAGAGATTTTACAGCAAGTCCGTTATATTGAATTGTATACCAGGCATCTGGTCAATGATGTTTTCAGTGGTGAGTATCATTCGGTTTTCAAGGGTCGGGGAATGGAGTTCGCCGAGGTACGTGAGTATCAGTATGGTGATGATGTCCGCACTATCGATTGGAACGTAACCGCCCGTTATAATCACCCCTATGTAAAAGTCAATGAGGAAGAGCGTGAATTAAATGTCATGCTGGTTGTAGATGCTTCCTCCTCCGAGGCTTTTGGCTCATATCAAAAGTATAAATCCGAGATTGCCGCCGAAATCTGCGCCGTACTGGCAATTTCGGCTATTAAAAATAATGACAAAGTGGGTTTACTGATCTTTACCGATGAGGTTGAAAAATTCATCCCGCCGCGGAAAGGTCAGGGGCACGTTTTGCGAGTCATCCGGGAACTTTTATATTTTAATCCCGAATCCCGCAGAACCTGTATTGCTAAAGGCTTGGAATATCTTTTAAAGGGATTGAAACGCCGCTCGATTATCTTCATCGTCTCGGATTTTGATGATGAAAATTACTCCAAACCGTTACAAATCCTGAATAAGAAACATGATGTGGTGGCAATCCAGCTGCTGGACAATCGCGAGCAGGAGCTGCCTAACATCGGGCTATTGAAGCTCGAGGATGCCGAATCCGGTGAGACAATCTTCGTTAATACTGCGGATAAGCAATTTATTAAATTATATTCAGATTATGTTGCTGAGAAACGCCAGCAGCTGGCTAAGGAAGCCAAGATGATGGATTTGGATCTCATCCAAATCAATACAGCTAAATCCTACGTCGAACCATTAGTCCGGTTCTTCAAAATGCGGGAAAGCCGGTTTAGATAATGTTTGCATAGAGCATGATTAAAAGGGAATTTTGCTTACTGATATTGGTCTTGAGCATCGTTATTACCGGAACAGGTCAGGAACTCCCCGTTACGGTCGCAACTCATCTGGATACTACTATTGCCACGATTGGTGACCGGATTCATCTCCGGATTAGTCTCAATTACCCACCCGACACCCGCTTTGAGTTGCCCCAGGTTGAAGATAATTTGGGTAAGTGGACGGTAATCAAGCAGAATTTAAGCGAGCCACGTAAAATCAAGAATGGTTTTAGTCGGGATTGGATACTGGAGCTCACCGTCTTTGATACTGGTAAAGTAATTATCCCGTCCGTTCCGATAAAGGTGTTTACAACCTCTGATTCTACCGCAACCCCACTGGTTTTTGATACGGACGAGGCAAGCGTGCAGGTTATTTCAGTCCTGCCACCCGGAACCACCGAGCCCAAAGATATCAAGCCGCCCTTTCCGATTCGCACAATTATTCCCTGGCGCTGGATTATTTTTATTGCTTTAATACTGGTGGTTTTACTGGGCTGGTACTTCTACTATCGGCGCTGGAAACGGTTGCAGCCCTCTGCGCCCCTGGAGAAAGAGTACCTCGAGCCGCCCCATTTGGTAGCATTTCGGAAGTTGAATGAATTGCGCCAGGATTTATATAAGACGGAGGAGGAGATTCGCTCCTTTCATTTCAGCCTGTCGGAGATTATTCGGGAATATTTGGAGCGGCGCTATTTTATCCGGGCACTGGAAATGACCAGCCAGGAAATTCGGCAGGCTTTTGATTCGCTGAAAATTGACGGTCAAATTATCAAGGAGTTTGTCAAATTGTTTAACCGACTGGATATGGTTAAGTTCGCCCGTCAAATCCCTAAACCAGAGGCATCGGTTTCTCATTGGGAACTTACGTATCAGTGTATTGATAAAACTAAACGTGAATCATTTCTAAATAGGAGGTCATTGTGATTGAAATACGCAATTTGGTAAAAAACTATGGCGAGACGAAAGCCGTTCGAGATATCTCCTTCTCGGTCAAAACCGGAGAGATTCTTGGATTTCTGGGTCCAAATGGAGCCGGAAAGACGACTACTCTAAGAATTATTACCGGCTATTTATCCCCTACTGCGGGCAATGTATTTGTCGAGGATAAAAATGTTATCGAAGACTCGATGGACATTCGCAAGATGATTGGCTATTTGCCCGAAATGAATCCACTCTATCAGGATATGAATGTCTACAGCTTTATCGAGTTTGTCGCTCGCGCTCGGGAAATTGACCATAGTCAGTTTCATGTCCGGTTGAATGAGGTAATTGAGGTATGCGGTCTAAAGGGTGTCGTGCATATGAATATAAGTGAACTCAGTAAGGGTTACCGCCAACGTGTTGGCCTGGCCCAAGCCATCCTCCACGATCCCAAAATTCTGATTCTCGATGAACCCACTGCCGGTCTCGATCCCAATCAGATTGTCGAGATCAGGAATTTGATTAAACAACTCGGGAAGGAGAAGACGGTTATCATCTCCAGTCACATTCTGCAGGAGATCCAGGCGACCGTAAATCGCATGATTATCATTAATAAAGGCGAAATTGTTGCTGACGGAACTATAGATGAATTAATGAGTGACTTTGAAGGAAAAACCCGACTGCGGTTGGAATTGCTCAATGCCGATGAGGAGTCGGTCAAAGCTGTACAGTCGTTCAATAGTGGAATTTTACTGGCCGATTTTATGCGCAATGATGAGCTGACAACAGCGGTCCTGGAGTATCCCAATTCACTCGACCCGCGCTCCGATATTTTTAAACATGCGGTCAAACATAAATGGATTATTCTCGAAATGAGTCGCCACAAATCAAGTCTCGAAGATCTATTTAGGAAACTTACTATTGAGGGAGGAGCCAACCATGCGGCGTAACTTTACTGTTCTTTACCAAAAGGAAGTCCAGTCCTATTTCAATAGCCCGGTGGCATATATTACCCTGGTGGTCTTTCTTTTGATTAATGCCTGGTTTTTTACCAGCACCTTCTTTCTAATCAACGAATCCGACCTCCGTACCCTTTTTTCGGTTGTGCCGATTGTGTATATCTTTTTTATTCCGGCGATTACCATGGGACTGATTGCCCGGGAACGTAATACCGGCACGATGGAGTTTATCACCACGCTGCCCTTTTCCGATACCGAGATAGTCATTGCCAAATTTCTGGCCGGGTTGATCTTAGTAGCAGCGGCCCTACTCTTTACTCTGGTGCACTTTTTTAGTCTGTTAATTGTCGGAACTAATATTGACATTGGGGCACTAATTTCCGGATATCTGGGTTTACTGCTGGTAAGTGCCGCCTATGTCGCCATCGGTACTTTTTGCAGCACTATTACCGATAATCAGATAACCGCTTTTATCACCAGTTTTTTGATTATTTTTATTCTATTTATCCTCGACAAGATCCTGATATTCGTGCCGGCATTTCTGAGTTCTATACTGCAATATTTAAGTATTGATTTTCATCTGGAAAATATGTCTAGAGGCGTCATAGATACGCGCAACCTGGTATATTTTGGTTCCTTAATTTTGTTCTTTTTACTGGCCAGTATACGCTCATTAGAAATGCGGAAATGGAGGTAAAGATGACAATTATATCGAATAAAAAACAGTTTATTCTCTATCTGCTGCTCTTGGCAGTGATTATTGTAATTTTCAACATTGTTGCGCGGGGACTTTTCGTTCGCTTCGATTTGTCCGAGAATAATATTTATTCGCTCTCGAATTCCAGTAAGAAGGTCATCGAAAAGCTGGATGACCGGCTTTTAGCCAAAGTCTATTTTTCCAAAGACTTGCCCGGTCAGTTGGCTAATTCCCGGCGTTATCTCCAGGATTTACTGGAAGAGTACGAAGCTTACTCCAAAGGGCGTTTTCACTTCGAATTTGTTACTCCTGATGAAAATGAAGCGGCTCAGGAGGAAGCCCGCAATTATGGGATTCCGCCGATTCAAGCCCAGGTCATCCAAAACGATAAGTTGGAAATTAAGAACATTTACGTAGGATTGGTACTGCTTTATAATGATAAAAAGGAGACTTTGCCGGTGATTCAGACCAGTGAAGGTTTGGAGTATAGTCTCACTGTAGCCATTAAAAAATTGATCGCAACTGACATGAAAGATATTGGTATTGTTTCCTCTGATAATCAAACCATTAGTACTGATAAGCTACAGCAGCAATTGAGTCAAACCTATAATGTCCGGCAAGTCTCGCTGGATCGAGAAATTCCCGCTGAAGTTCAGACGATCCTGATGAATGGTGCTGAGGATACTCTTAGCCTGGATAAACTCTATAATCTCGATCAATTTCTGATGCGCGGTGGTAAGTTGATGATTGGTCAGGCGCGTCAGGTAGCCCATCTCCAGGAAGGTTATGCATCGGAGATCAAATCTAATATGTTTGATTTTCTGGAACATTATGGATTGCGCATTAGAAAGGACCTGTTGGTCGATCGGAATTGCGGTCAGATCAGTATCCAGCAGCGGCGCGGATTCTTCAGCTTTACCAATGCGGTAAGTTATCCTGCTTTTCCTTTGATTCACAATTTCAATAAGGATAATATAATTGTCAAAAACCTTGAGCAGGTGCAACTGTTTTTTGTGAATGAGGTAACTCAATCTGATTCGACAGTGAATTTTGTTCCGCTGATGAGCACTTCCGATAAGTCTGGGGCAATCACTGCGGGGATGGTTCCACATATGGGGCCTTATGGAAATTATCAGATGGTCGAAGGTTATAACATTTCTCCTCATTTGCCTCAGGCTCAAATGAATAATCCGGCAATGGTCTCTTTTCCGCTGAAATCCAAAAATATTGCCGTAATTGTTAGCGGTCCTTATCAGAGCTATTTTGCCGATAATCCAGAGTACAATCAAAAGAGTGATTTCCTCGGTGAAACAGAAAATGCGGAAATTTTACTAATTGCAGATAATGAATTTTTTGATGACAACCGGGCAGCCGGAATTCCGGAAAATGCCGATTTTATGCTGAATAGCATTGACTATCTTGCCGGTGATCAGGAATTACTGGCAATCCGTTCTCGGACTGTCACGGCCCGACCATTAAAGGATTTATCCGATGCTTCCCGTCATTTTTGGAAGTGGTTGAATATTGTTTTGCCAGCGCTGCTGGTAATCATTTTCGGCTTGATACGTTGGAGGCATAATATTACCAAACGTAAAATTTTGGAGGGACTTTATGGCTAAATCGAAAAATCTCTGGATCAAATATGCTATTATACTGGGAATAGCCCTGATATTACTTTTAGTGGTGAGTTTGAAAAACAGGCGCTATGAACCCAGGATCAGTGATGTGTTTAGCGTTAAAAGCGAAGATATTAATGCCATTACGATTTTGAAGGATACCACCTCGATCACTTTAGTAAAAGGCGATACAACCTGGATGTTTGCCAAACCTGATACGGGGCTAGTTAAAAATCTGCGGATCGAAAATTTTTTCAAGAATGTTGTTAATGCCAAAAAGGGTGGATATATAACTCAGAATCCGGATAAATATGACCAGTACAACGTTTCAGACACTAAAGGTTTGAAAGTGGAATTGAAGAAGGGTGAGTATGTTCTGGGATCAATCTATATTGGGCGCTCGAAAACCAACTATTCCCAAGATTATATCCGTTATCCCGATGATCCGAAAGTCTATCAGAGCAAGAGTAAACTGCTTAGTTCTATCAGTGAAAGAGCCAGTTTTTGGCGCCGCTGACAGACTGTTTGACTAGAAGAATCTTAGGGGAAATTATCGTGATAGAGATACAGAATCTGACAAAATATTACGGAGATCTCCGGGCGGTGGATGGAATTTCGTTCACGGTTGAGCGGGGTGAAATTTTGGGTTTTCTGGGACCTAATGCCGCCGGGAAAACGACGACGATGCGGGTTATTGCCGGTTACCTGCCAGCTACCTCCGGGAGCGTTTCGGTTGCCGGATTTGATGTCTTTAAAAACGGTCTTGAGGTAAAAAGACAGATTGGTTACCTACCCGAAAATCCGCCGCTCTACCTTGATATGCGGGTGTTTGATTATTTGCGTTTTGTGGCCGTAATCAAAGGAGTTAGCAGCCGGGAAGTTAATAGTGAGGTCGAACGGGTCACTGATAAGTTAGCCCTTTCCGAAGTGCTCGACAAACAGATCGCTCAACTTTCCAAAGGTTTCAAGCAGCGCGTTGGCCTGGCACAGGCACTCCTCAACAATCCACCGGTACTGATTCTGGATGAGCCGACAATTGGCTTGGATCCCAAACAGATCATCGAAGTCAGAGAGTTGATTAAAAGCTTTGGCCAGGATCATACGGTTATCCTTTCCACCCATATCCTGCCCGAGGTCAGTATGACCTGCAATCGGGTAATTATTATCAATGAAGGCAGGCTGGTCGCGGTCGATACTCCCGAAAATCTGACCGCCAGATTAAAGGGTTCGGAATCTATTCTATTGGAAGTCGAGGGACCATCCGAAGAAGTAATCCAAACTATTAGACAAATTCCCCGAATAAGATCAGTTGCTTCGTTGTCGGCCAAAAAGTCAAACGTATCAAAATATACTGTCGAGGCCGAGGTGGGCGCAGACATTCGTAAGGAAATTGCTGCCGCAATTGTTCGGCACAATTGGGGATTGCTGGAACTGAAGACCGAGAGTTTGAGCCTGGAAAAGATTTTTCTCCAACTGACGACCAGGGAGGAGGGGAATTGATGCGCAATATTCTGGCTATTTTCAAGCGGGATCTCAGAGGCTATTTCAGCTCCCCAATAGCTTATGTTATCATCGGACTTTTCGTGTTGGTTACAGGTATCTTTTTTTATCTTTTACTTTCCAGTTTTGTCCAGTACAGCTATGCCTTAATGATGCAGCAACAGAGCGCTCCATTGAATGTCAATCTAATGATGGTTCGCCCCTTTCTCCTGAACCTGAGTGTAATCATTCTGTTTATCATTCCAATGATCACGATGCGCGCCTTTTCCGAAGAGAAGAAATCCGGGACAATTGAGTTGCTGCTGACTTCTCCTTTGACCAACTGGCAGATAATCATTGGTAAGTTTTTCGCAACTTACGTGCTGTTTTTAGCGATGATCGGCGTCACTCTCCTTTATATGATATTTTTATTTTTATGGGGTAATCCTGAGATTGTCCCGATTTTAATTGGCTATCTGGGGTTGCTTTTTTTCGGTGCAGCATTAATCGCAACCGGCAATTTCATCTCCTCACTGACTGAGAATCAGATTGTAGCGGCGGTAGGGACTTTTGCGGTGACGATGTTTTTATGGGTTGTAGGCTTTGCTGCCGATTCCGCTGGAAAAGTGCTAGGATCCGTTCTTGGTTACCTTTCGATCGTCGAGCATTTTGAAGATTTTTCAAAAGGAATTTTCGATACCAGTCATTTGGTCTACTACCTTTCCGTAGCTGTGGTAATGCTGTTTTTGACTTTTCAATCGGTCGAATCCGCAAAGTGGAGGAGCTAGCCCGATGAAACTATCACGCTGGTGTCTGATTGCTGGTTTACTGCTCCTGACAGCGGGTTTGATCATTTATTCTGTTACTAATGTCTGGCAGCTAAAATCACTGGTTATCATTGCTCTTGGTTGCGGATTGACGGTTTTTGCCTTGATTCGGATTGATCTTAAAAAATTCCTGCGGGATCGCCGGCTGATTTACGGCGGCAATATGGTGATAATAATTGTGCTAGTTGTTGCCATTGTCGGAATGATTAATTTTTTCCTTGCCCGACATACCTGGCGGATTGATGCAACTGCCGGCAAGACTTTTAGCTTATCGCCTCAGACTATTAAAATTTTAAATAATCTGAAAGTGGAGCTGGAAATCCTGGCTTTTGAAAAGGAAATGAATAAGGGATCAATTGAGGACCTGCTGAAAGAATATGCCCATATTACTCCCCGCTTTAAATGGCAGATGATCGATCCAGACGAAAAGCCGGCTACTGCCAAGAAATACAAAATTAAGCAGTATGGCAATCTGGTGGTTATTGCCGGTTCGAGAGAAGAGCAGATCAGTACTGCAACTGAAGAGGCATTGACGAACGCCATTATCAAGGTGACTCGCGAAAAAACCAAAAAGGTAGCCTTCATCAGTGGGCATGGGGAGTTGAGTACCAAGAGCACTGAGAGGGACGGCTATGCTGATGCAAAGACGGCAATTGAAGAACAAAATTATGCAGTAACTGAGCTTCTACTCGCCGGTCTGGATTCAATTCCAGAGGATATTTCAGTGATTATTATCCCTGGTCCCCGCAAAGATTTTTTTCAGGGCGAACTGGATCTGATTACTCATTATCTCGAGCACGGTGGCAGCGCTCTTTTTCTGCTTGATCCGCCGCCGGGAAATGGTATGACTAAATATATGCGCAACTGGCATGTCAATATCGGTAATGATCTGGTTGTTGATGCCAGTGGGTTTGGTCGCTTGTTAGGAGCCGGACCAGAAATCCCGCTGGTCTCCTCCTATGGCGATCATCCGAGTGTGGCGGACTTGAATGGCTTGATGACCTTCTTTCCCCTGACCCGTTCGGTTAAACCGATCGAATCCCAAGACTCACAGATTTCCGTTACAACAATTGCAGAGACCGGTCCCAACAGTTATGCGATAGACCAGAAACGAATCAAGGGCGAAGAAGAAATTTCGATCAATCCCGATGATCCGCGTGGGCCGATTTCGATAGCTTGTGCAACGACAATTACTCAACAAGATGGGCGCAAGACGCGAATTGTCACCGTCGGCGATGCGGATTTTGCCAGCAATGCCTATTATGCCAGTCAGGCCAATGGTGACTTATTTATGAATATCGTCAGCTGGTTGATGGCGGATGAAGATTTGATTTCGATTCGACCCCACAATCCCGAGGTACGCATGGTGAATACGACACCGGCGCAGATGCGAATCATTTTCTGGATGGTGGTGATTATTTTGCCTCTACTCGCTTTCAACACTGCAATTCTGGTCTTTGTCAGAAGGAGATAATGCATGAAGGGTAGAGCGACCCTGATTCTACTGATAGTGTTTGTCCTTTTAGCTACCTTTCTCTACTTTTTCGAATTCAAGGGCGGCAAGAAACGCAAAGAACATGAGCGTAATAAGGGGCTTGTCTTTAAAGTGCCTTTGGACAGTATCGCAGCTTTTTCGCTTTCTGCCAATAATCAGGATTTAACTCTACAAAATAGGGATGGCAGCTGGATTCTGACGGCACCTGTTACCACGGATGCTGATTCTTATGCGGTGATTTCCAACCTGAAGGCGATCCTCGATACGCGAGTAGAACGTCTGATTGTCGTTTCGATAACGGATCTGGATCAATATGGTCTGGATCATCCGCGGGGCTCGGTAACTTTAACCCGGTTTGGCGGCAAGGAACAAAAGTTACTCGTTGGTGCTGAGAATCCAACAGGCGGATTTATCTATGTAAAATTTGAAACTAAACTGCCGGTCTATACGGTGACCAAATCTCTATGGAATCAGGTCAATAAGCAGCCGTTTGATCTGCGGGATAAAAAAATCATGCATTTTAAACCGCCGGAGGTTGTCGAACTCGAGATTGTCTCTAAAACGAAAGGCAGGGTGCTTTTAAATCGGGAAGGTGTAGATTGGGTAATCTCCAAGCCGGTGCGACTTAAGGCTAATTCCGGTGAGGTGGATTCTTATCTCAGTCGTCTAACTAATGGCAGGGTTAAGGAATTTGTTGAGGAATCGCCGACTGACCTTCGCCGGTACGGACTCCAAAAACCTTTGATTGCAATCCATGTCTCATGTAAAGATGAACAAGCAAGTACAAGTTTAATTATCGGTGATTCCTTAAAAGGAGAGGAAATCGGCTTTTACACTCGGGAAAAATCCCGGCTACCGCTGTTTACTCTCGAAAGTTGGACCGTAAAAAATCTGAATAAAGGATACTTTGATTTTCAGGATAAGAAATTGATTACCTCAAATAGTGAAAATGTTACCCGCATTGTTGTCAAAAGGGATGAAGAGACCGGTATCGTCGCTCAGTATGACTCGGCAAAGTGGAAACTGGCGAATACTGATTCACTTACCATAGATGAGAATCGTCTCCGCCGCTGGGTAAATGCAATTCGCAATTACGAGGTTGATGAACTGGTTTCCTACCAACCGGTGACAATGACGAAATACGGACTCGATCAACCGGCGATCCGAATTATTCTTTATCAAAATAACCTGGAGCTGGGTCAAATTCTGATTGGTAAAAAGGCAGGCGATTATTTTTATACCAAATCAGCGGATCAGCCCTACATCTATAAGGTCAAAGCCTTTAAGATTCACGAGATAGAAAAAGACATTAAAGATTTTGCTGTATCGGAATCCTGATGGAAAATTCTCGATACTTATATCTAGCAGATTTTTCTTAAAAGTGTATTAAGATTTTGCTGCTTTATAGCGATTGAGATTTTCGCGATAAGAACTATCCTCTGGGGCAAGATCTACCGCTTTCTGCATTGCCTCGATTGCCTCATCAACATAGCCCGCTTCGAAAAGCAACTGTCCAAGAGTATCCCAGATAGAATCGGCTCTTGGTTCGATTTCGACTGCCTTTCGGGCGAGAGCAATACCTCGCTGATATTTATCCTTTACCCGATTCTGGAAAATGAACCAGGCATAGCTGTTCATCAGGGCCGGATTGTCTGGCAGAGCATTAACTGCCTCTTCGTAGGTTTGGATGGCATTTGGTTGATCCTGTTTACGGTCGTAATAGTGAGCCAGACTGCCATAGGCAAAATATTTTTGCTGGTCGTTAGTACATTTTTGGGCGAAGTGCCGGAGTGGATTGGGATTGTCCTCGTCATAAGCATAGTATTCGGCAATGCTAAATTCGGAGTTGAGATATAGCTCAGATTGCTGGTCGGTTTCGAGCGCCAGAACCTTTTGGTAGTATCTAAGCGCGGTCTGATCATCTCCACGATCATTTAATTTGTTGGCAATTTCATAATTCAGGTTGACATTGTTTGAATCCGTTTGGTGGCGGGTGAGCAGATCCTGTAAGGTGTTGTGCCCTTCTGAATAGTCCTTAATTTTTTGGAAATATTCATCCTTGTTGCCGTTAAATCCGACGATCCGATCGATTTCCTTGCCTTCGGCCGTCAGTACCAGCATAGTTGGGTAACCGGGAATTAACCACATCTCGCGGTTTTTACGACCAACTTCAGTGTTACCGTTGAACTTAAGTGCAAAGAAACGGGAATTGACAAAATTGATGAAATCAGGATTCTTGAAGACCAACTGGTCTAAGCGTTTGCACGAGCCTCACCCATCGGTGAAGAAATAAGCCAGGATCAGTTTGTTTTCCTTAGCAGCGCTGACTTTGGCTTCGCTAAGATCAATGGTTTGGAATTGAATCGAAGCTGGTTTTAATTCCTGCCGGGAAGTGCAGGCAACCAGTCCGAGGAGAAGAATTAAAGCGGGCAAATGTTTCATATAACTAATCTCACTCTTTTAATTGGCGCTAAAATTAAGTAAAAATATTTTTCGGTACAAGGTGATGAAAAAACAGTTAGCACTTCTCCGGCTGATTGAAGCCGCAGCGAAAATAAATTTTTGGGGGAATTAATTAGTGCCTAGGATTCTTGTTGTCCCGAACCAGAATCTCCAGCAGGTTTGGAGAATCGGGGTTTCGGAGGACGGGCTTCATCAATTCTCAGGGTTCGCCCTTCATACTCTTTGCCGTTGAAAAGCTCTTTGATTTTTTCGGCCTCTTCAGCAGATCCCATCTCTACGAAACCAAAGCCTTTGTTGGTAATGATGTTGACATTTTTCACTTCACCATGCTCTTTGAACAGCTCTTCTAACTGCTCATTGGTGACGGAATACCTCAGATTACCAACATACAGTTTACTACCTTGCATTAAAATTCTCCTCGTGATCTTCTCATTGTAAATGTAAGTCAACATTACGCAGTATAATGCAACACTGCATCAATACCAGGTAAATATTAGGCTTTGGAATTCACAAGAGAAGTGACGCAATTAGATGATTAAACGACCTCTTTCTCGATAAACATTCAGTGAATATTTACGATCCTCAAACAACGCTGAATATTATAACAAAAAATTGACCATTGCAAAACTTTTTTTTAAAATAATATTATCCCAGGTTTTTAAGCAAAATGTGAGTAGCTAGCGTTTAAAAAATTTGGCTCTCAAAAGGATTTCAATTAGATTTAAGCAAAATGGCTAATCTGGATATCTATACCGGCTCAATATTTGATGATCAGACCGAGCATCTGATCAGCCACATACGTTCCCGGATTGAAAGTAGGGAAAAAGTGGATTTTCTGCTGCCCTCAAGGCGTCAGATTCAAAATTTGAAAAAGGCACTTTTTTCTGCAGTAAATTCGATCCAGCCCGGACAATGCTATTTTGGGACATTTTTTAATTGGGCTTCCCGGATTCTGGATATGACCCGACAAGCCTATCAGGTGATTGGGGCAAATGAAGAGTGGTTTTTACTGTATTTATATCTGCAAAGGAACCGTATTCTGCCAGGTGAATTAACTGCCGGTTCTATTAATTTGCTTCAACAAGTGTTAGTAGATTTGCGCGAATCCGGTTATACTCAGGCGGAACTGGTTACAATCGTTAATAGAGCGACGGATTCCCGGCTGAGAAATTTTGTAGCTATTTTGGATTATTTAAGAAGTTTCCCCATTGCAACCACAGATTCAATCATGCAATTAGCTTGTGAGTCGCTCGAACCACAAGCCCCGGAGCGCTTAGGTTCCAATTTAGTCATTGGTGGCTTTTACGAATTCAATCCTCTGCAAAAACGGTTATTAATGAACTTGGTGCGGAAGTACGAACGAGTTTTATTATTTATTCTTGATCGGGAAATTCACCCGGTTATGAATTATATAGCGCCACCGGAGAGCTATTTTGGGGGAATCCAATTTAACAAAGTGATGCTCAAGGATAGCGAGGACTTGTTTTTCGCCGTACTAGCGGATTCGTTTTTCAGAAATAAAATGAAGGTCAATTGTGCCCTTCAAGAGTGTGAACCCCAGGAATGGCAAAATTGTTGGTCACACCCGCGGCTGAAACTGGTTCGTTGTCCGAACCGAAGAATCGAGGTAACGACTGCTGCCCGGACGGTCAAGCAGTGGATTATTGATGGTGTAGCAGCTAATCAAATTGCCGTTTTGTATCGCGGAGCCTATGATTACTTAGTCCAGGTTCGCCTGCTTTTTCCGCAATTTGGTATTGCAGTTAACAATAGTAGTCAGCCCCTTGTGGAAGCGGAACCGGTTCGCATCATCCGTAAAATATTCGAAATCAATGAGAAAAATTTCAGTCGGGATAGTATCATTGACCTGACCCGCTACAATCCAATTCGTGATTATTACGGATCGGAAATCATCCAGCGGTTTGAATACAAATCAGCTGCCTGGGGATTATCCTTCAACCAGGACAGCTGGCGCGACCAGTTGAAGCGTCGCAGTGAATATTTGCGGACTCTTCTCCAAACTGCTAAAGACGACGAACAAGATTTGTTCAATATTCAGCGGGAGCTGAGGGATTTAGATGAAGTGTATCCGATTGTAGATCGTTTGCTGCATGATGTTACTCTTCCGGAGAAAGCAATCTGGTCGAATTATACCGATCATGTTGTGCGCTTGCTGCAGCGGTATTATAATTCGGAAAATTATCCTGATTCTTATCGTGAAGTTTTTGATTACCTTGTGCAAATATTGCAGCGCATAAAAACCCTGACAAAGGCAGCTACGATTATTTATCTGAACCATTTCACCACTGTTTTCAATAACCTATTAAATGGAATTATGCTGAATAGTGAAGCTCCTCAGCCAGATAGTGGAATTACGGTTGCGAATATTATGGATGTCAGGGGTGAGTTTTTTGAAGCTGTGATCTTGCTTGGTATGACTGACACTGAATTCCCTTTCCAGCGACGGGAAAACCTGCTCCTGAATAACCGGCAGCGAGCAATGCTGAATGAAGGCGCCGGGGCGGAATTATTGCCATTGACGGGAACCAAAATCGCCGAGGAAAAATTCCTTTTCTACCAAGTGATTAATCAGGTCAAAAAGAAACTATTGATTACCTTTCCACAACTTGACAGCGGCGGCAATACCTTTTCTGAATCCCCTTTCCTGGAGGAGATTCTGGCTTTTCAGGACAATTCCCCGTTGGGTCAATTTATTTCTTATGAGACAGTATCTGCCGCTAAAGTCGTTCCTGACCTTAAGGAATCTGCCACTCCTACTGATATCCGACTAAATATATTCCGGAGCAATTGGCAAGTGGACGATCTGGATTTCTTAAAGCAATGGATTGATACAGCTGAGTTAGCAAACCTTCAGGCGAGAATTGACACCGAACGAAAACGTAAGCAGCAGATGCCCGGAGAATGGAACGGACTCCTGTCTCTGCACCGGACGCCTGATGAATACTTCAAAAAGCCACTTTCCGTCACGCGACTTCAACAATATGCCTGGTGTCCATTTTTATATCTCTGTCAGACAGTCTGGAAGATTGATGTTGTGGAGGAGCCAGTTGCCGAGCTGACCCCTCTTGCAGAAGGTTTATTGATTCACGCACTTCTTGAGTTACTGTTAAAACGGGCGAATTGCAGTAGCTTGGCCGAATGGCAATCTTTTTTAGAGAGCGATTTAAGATCTGAAATTGAACAGGCTGTTGCTAAGATAAGTGGGCAGTATCGCAGTGCCTTTGGTTTTGTGGCGGAGTCGGTTTGGCAAAAAGAGCTGCTTGACTTAAAGCGTGGCCTGGAGCTATTTATTGAGCGAGAACGGGACGCGCTGAGAAGTGGTTTCTATCCCCGAATGTTGGAGCATCAATTGGCAGCCAATTTACCATTTGCAATTGGCGAATCGGGACAATTTTGTTCTATCCCCTTGAAAGCAAAAATTGATCGGATTGATCTCAATGAAAATGGCGAATCCGTCATCATCGAATACAAGCGTTCGCGGAGTTCAGTCCAGGACCCAATTAAGGGTTTGGAAGACGGGATTCATTTTCAAATTCCATTTTACCTGCTATTGCTCCGTGAGATTCATCCGGAACTCCATCTTGTTGGTGCTTATTCATATGTTTTTCGGGAAGGCAAACTGGCAAAAGGAATTTTCACCAGACCCTATTTCAGGAATATTAAGCAAATTTCAGTACCCTACTTGGCTGGATTGATGACCAATGTCCAGGAGAAAATCACGAAAATATTACAGAGTATCTGCGGTGGAAATTTTCTTTTGAATCCCTATGATGTCAAACAGCGTTGCCAATTGGGAAAGTGTGATTATTATGAGGTTTGCCGGATTGAGCCCGGTCAAATTGAGCCGTTGGCGGAAGATGATTGAGTTAGACAAAAAAAATTACAAACAACGATACCAAAGCTGCCCCGGAAGCGGTGCAGATCAGATTGACCACATCGTTATTAATCCACCTTATTCCGGAAGTAAGGGTGGTTTGATATTTTCCGCAGTGTACTAATTTTTCCGTTGTTTTTTGACAAAAAGGACATTGGTATTGTGCCTGGATACTGGCACCGATAATCGAATCTATCAGGGCCCCGAGAATTCCACTGATGGCGACGATGGCGAAAAGTTTGAGAGTTAAGCTGGTAATTGGTAAAATTCCGCTCAGCGTTAAAACGCCAGCCCCCATGAAAAATCCGGAGGTGCCCAGCATGGTTACCCCGCCGGATGTCCCAGCGGGAACTTTGGCGAAAGTCAGAATGTGACGCGGCTGTTTGTTCGACAAGATGCCAATTTCAGTACCCCAGGTATCGGCGGTCGCGGCTGCCAGCGAACCGAGAAACATCAGGTAAAAGAGATCGTTTCCGGTATAGTGATAGGCAATCGCCATCAGTAAAGAAATGCCACCGTTGGCATAAACCTGGAGTAGATCGCGCTGGCCCCCTTTCTCGACCATCGTACTCAAGATAGTGTTTTTCAGTTTGCCGACTTTGGAAAGGATCGAGGAGAGGATGAAAAAGGTTGCCATGGGAATGACCCAGTAAATACCGCCAATGGAGAATACAATTGAGCCGAGCAGCATTGCACCAGCGGCGCCGCCGGAAGTAAGTGCTTTCAAATGATAAGCGGCATATGCCAGAAGGAAAGAGAACGCAATCCAGCCAACGACAGTTAACTGCCCGCTTAAAGGTAGTCGCTGAATCGTATCCAGCATTAGGGCGCTAAATAACGGGAGTGTCAGATTGTCGGAACCGGCAAACGAGATGGATTCACTAAGAGTGGCAACGACTGATACTGCAAAACCAATGAGCATCAGACTGAAAAGAGGAATTGGGTTTTTGCCTTGCAGGCTTTGTAAAAGTTGGAATGTAATGGTAGTAATTAGAAAAGCGCTGATGAATACAGTTAATGAACCTACTGGTGATTTGGCATCTTTCCAGAATACGAACTGGCGAGAATGTTTTGCGCGGCTGCCAATTATCGAGGCCAGGGGGTCCGAAATAGTCATAATCAGCATGCCGACAATTAAAATTACCGGGTTGGATTTCCAGTAGAGCAGGATGAGGACAAGAAATGAGACCGGAAAGAAGACCGTACCCAGTGAAAAGCGTGTGGTCGTGTGAATGCCTTTCATTTGACCGGCTCGCAGAGCATAGGCGTTTAAAATGATGAAAATTGCGGCTAACAGTGCCGGTTGAACCGGAGAGACAATGACGAAGGGACTTAAAATAACCAGCAGACCGACCCCGATGTGGACAAACTGGCGGGTATTTTCGCCGGAGATGTTGAAACGCTTTCTTAAGACCTCACTCAGATATACAAAACCGAGGATCAGAATCAAAAAAATAGCAAAAGTAATCCATTCGTTATCAAAAGGCTGGAATATTAACACGTTGATCTCCTCAATTGTTGGATGTAATTTTTATATTTTAGAGAATTTTTTCAAGATGTTTCGAAAAACTAATTCCTTTTTAATTGAATGAACGATTATCAGAAAGCAAAAGAGCAGCTCCAGGAATCCTATTTAGTATCAGCCTCGGCGGGAACTGGCAAGACCCGGGTGCTGGTGGAGCGCTACATTAATATTCTGCTCCAGAATCCAGCAGATCTTGAAGGCATTGTGGCGATTACTTTTACCGAAAAGGCAGCGGCCGAGATGAAGGCCCGGATTCGCCAGATGATTCGCCGAATGAACGATCCTGCTCTGGATATTTCGGCAATACTAGACAGATTGAATACGGCGCCGATTTTGACTATTCACAGCTTTTGTATGCGAATTTTGCAGGAACAAATTCAGGCTGTTGGGATGGATCCCCAGTTCAGGGTTATAGATGCAATCGAGGAGTCTCTTTTACGGAAGGAAACCCTGGAAGCCTTTCTTTATCAAAATCTGCAAGCTTCCGATTCCCCGATTCAGACGCTACTTAAACATTTCGATTTATACCAGGTGCGAGAAATGCTCGATTCAGTCTGGCAGAAACGGGCAGATTGGCTGTTCATGTTGCAAGAGGGCTCCCAGAAATCTGCAAAAGAGCTAATTCAGGATTTTCGAGCAAAACATCATGATTATACACTATCGGTGCTAAGACAGGCATTTGGCTCTCCAGAAGCACAGGGGAATCTTAAGTTACTAAGTTCATATCAAGCTCGTGATCCTGACGATTCACTCCAGCGGGCTAAAACGACGATTTTAAAAGTGATTCAGCAGATTGAAGCAGGCCAAATTCCTGAAGAACTAAGAGATAATTCGCTACACCGGGCATTCAGTCTGAATAACACAGGTCAGAAAGGCAATTGGGGTGCCGGACTGGAAGATCTACGGACTGCTTTCAGGAACTTGCATAATCTCTGGCTAGCAATCAGATCGCGGCTTTTTCCTTTTGACGAAAAGCTGGAGTATCAAAATGCAGTTTTACTGCTTGCGTTTTCTGACTTGGCGCGCCGGTGGCTGCACAATTATCGCCAGGAATTATTTGACCGAGGGCTGATTGACTTCAGTGGGTTGGAGCTGGAGACCGAGGCATTCTTCCGCTCGGGTTCGCCAGCAGCGCAGCAGTGTGCCCGCCGTTTCACACATTTGCTGGTAGATGAATTCCAGGATGTTAGTCCAATCCAGAACCGGATTTTTGAAGCAATTCAGGTGCTGAATCCTGCACTGAAAACTTTTTATGTTGGGGACGAAAAGCAATCTATTTATCGTTTTCGCGGCGCTGAGGTAGAGATTTTCAACAACTATAAAGACTCCAAACCGCTGCTTTATCTCGATACGAATTACCGGAGCACCAATCCACTTATCGAATTCCAAAACCGCTTTTTTGATTTTTTATTCAATAAACAGGGTTCCAAAGCCAAGTTCGAGGTTGGCTATGATAAACCGATTAAAGCAGCTAATGGGACCATCGTGGATTGGGTACCAGTTGAGTTGTTATTTATCAATCAAGATCAAAACGAAGTCGGAGAAAATGATCAAGAACAGACTCCTGAACATCCGACTGAGTTTTCAACAATAGAAGCTGAAGTAATTGCTATTGTCCAAAAGTTGATAAAACTTCACGGTCAACCGATTATTAAGGATAAACAGGATTCACTGCGACAGGCAAACTGGCGTGATTTTACGATTTTACTGCGTGCCCGCACTCATCAGGCTATTTTCGAAAAGATTCTCCGGAGGGCGGGGATCCCTTACTATGTCGCTTCGGGAATTGGCTTTTATCAGCGTCGGGAAGTGCTGGATGTAATCAACTTTTTGCGGGTTCTGCTCAATTGGCAGGATGAGATAGCATTAGTTGCCACGCTACGTTCGCCAATGGTTGGTTTGAGTGATCGTGCCTTAATGTCATTTGCAACCGATGAAGGTTTGATGGCGGGGATTAAGCTGATTTTGAGTATCGATCCAAAACATTTGAGTCGGATTAATGCCGATGACCTTCGGCAATTTCAGCGATTTTATGACTTATCTCGCAGATTAATTGACCAGATGGCTGAACTAACAACCGCTGAGCTGATCCAAAAAATCCTGGATGCAACTAGCTATTTAACCATCCTAAGCGCCTTTCCTGAAGGGCAACAATCGCTCGCCAATGTCTTAAAACTTGTAGATCTGGCGCTGGAATGGAGCACTTCCCAGGACATCGGACCGGTAGATTACCTACGTCGGATTCGACTTTTCCAGGCAATGCAAATTCGTGAGGGAGAGGCAAACCTCAGTTCGGAAATCGAAGATAGTGTAACTCTTATGACAATCCACTCGGCTAAAGGGCTGGCTTTCCCAATAGTAGTGGTTCCCTGGCTTAATGCCCCTTTGAGAAATGATCATGATTTGGTTCTGACCCATTACCCAAACGAGTTTGCCTGCAGTGTAAAAACTGCTTTCCAGAATGAACAATCCTTTATTTATAATTATTTAGCGCAGCTGGAAAAGGAGCGGATATTGGCAGAGGAGAAACGCCTGCTGTATGTCGCCGCTACCCGTGCTGAATCCTATCTGATATTCTCGGCAGCCAAAGGATCGCGCCGTTCAAAGAGTTCACTCTGGCAGAATATTTCGCCTTTCTTTGAAGGTCAACCTGAAAATTTATTTCACAAAGAGGAGTTCAGCCAGGCTGAGATCGCTGAAATATATCGTTCTCTCGGCTCGATCACCGCTCCTCCGATTCAGACCTTACCCGACGAAATAAAGGATTTGATCATCAAACGAGTACGACCATTGCCCTCACCCCCAAGACTGGAAAATATTACTGCGACTGTATATTCCGAGTGGATTAGTTCGCAGACTGACGAGCAACAGGAATACGAGGAATCAGCACAATTTGCGGAAACCCACTCATTGCAAAGGAAAACTTTATCGGCGCTGGAACTGGGAACAGTGATTCACCACGCTTTCAGCTGGTGGGATTTCAAGGATTTAGAGACTCTTCTCAGTTATACTGGTCGTTTGCTCAAGCCTCATCTGCTAGAGGCGCAAGAGGAGCAGAAAATTCTGAGTTTAGTCACAGAGTGGGGTGAAAGACTGATAGATCCGGATAATCCTTTATTGAAATATATTCATAATGCAGTTGAAATGAACCGTGAAGTAGACGTTTATGGTTATTTTTTCGATACCTTATTAGAGGGTAAAATTGATCTGTTATTGAAAATGGCTGACGATCAATATATTATAGTTGATTTCAAATCGGATCAGATCGGTAAATATCCGTCAAAAGCGTTGGTTGCCAAATATAATGCCCAGCTGGATTTGTATGTTCTGATGCTCAGCCGTTGGTCGGGCTGCCAGGTCAAGCAAAGTTGCCTGTATTTTATCCGCAATGATTTACTGGTTGAGAGAAAGGTTACTAAAGATAATCTCCAGCTCACGGAAAAGCAGCTAAAACGCATGATCGGCGATTTAAAGTCTGGGTCAGGGTAGGCTAATTTCCCAGAAAAAATTGATCTAATGGTTGCCAATCATCGATTGGGTCAACCGGATTATACTTATTTGGGGAACTGATTAGAGTTTTTATGCAGATTGGGTTACTGGATAGTGAGAGAATAGTGCAAATAAAAAACTTATTCAGGATTGTCATCAAAAAGCTTTTCATGTGCGGCAACCGCATAAGTACAGACCATATCGCCGGTAACATTGTTGGTTGTTTCAAACATGTCCAGGATCGGATTGATGCCAGTTGCTAGGGCGATAATTGCAGCGGTCTGCATATTATTCAATCCCAGTGTCTGTAGGATAATAAATAGGAGCATCAGACTACCACCCGGGACGCCGCCGGCGCCGATTGAGGCGAGTACGGTGGTAAGTATCATTACAATCAAATTATTGATGGTCAATGGAATGTGAAAAATATTAGCCGCCAGGACCGCAAACATGGGCAAATGGATACAGACACCATCCATATTGATCGTGGCACCCAGCGGGAGAGAAAAACTGGCAAGTTCGCTGCGCACCCTCAGTTTCTTTTGAACGGTATGCAATGAGACTGGCAGTGTGGCAGCACTACTGCGAGTAATAAAGGCGGTAATCATTGCTTCGTCCATACTCTTGATGATCGAGTATGGATTACGCCTGGTGACTATAAAAAGTAAAAAAGGGTAAACAACAAACATCATGATTAAAATCCCACCGATTACTCCAAGGGTTATACTAATATATGGTCCAACAATATTCGGTCCATACAGACCGAAGTTCACTATGGTAAGTGCCAACACGCCAATAGGTGAATATTCCAGGATCCATTCGACAATTTTAAAAATTGTATCGCGAACCGCTTCGAAGAATTGAATTAGGCGGCTTAAAATATGGTTATCAGGATTCTCAACCGACTCAAGGATTATCCGGATTGCCAGTCCAAACAGGAGAGAGAAAGTAATTATTGCGAGAAAATTGTTATCTGCCAGTGCCTGGAAGGGATTCTGAAACATATTCATCAGGATATTGGTGAACCCACCCTGACCCGGTGGTGCGTTAATATATTCATCGGGTTGGATGCCGAGAGCCCGGACTATTTTCTGCCATTCTTCCAGATTAGTAGCTTTGCCTGGGGCTATAATTAAAGCCAAGCTGGCACCTAAGATCGCTGCCAGTAAAGAACAAAAGAGATACCAACTGATGACTTTCAGTCCGATTTTGCCGAAGCGCCGTATCGGCAGCGAGGCTGCCCCGGTAATCAGCGAAAAAAGAATTACCGGAATGACAATCATTTTTAGGAGATTTATCAGGATTGTCCCAAAGGGTGAAATATAAGGCGCAACCGTTTCGGCAATGGCTCTGCCACTTTGGATTGATAAATACCATAGTAGCCCACCAATCAGGGAACCGAGAATAAAGCTAGCGAGCAGGCGGATTAATAGAGATGTTGAAATGTACCATTTCAGAATTGATCTACCCATGTTTTTTCTCGTTTTTAACTAAAAGAAATATATCCCCGCCAGGATCGCATTTTCAAGAGAAAAGAAAGGTAATGAAAATAAGCATCGGTGACTTCCTTATGTTAAGTATTGACTACGTAGGATAATTGAGAATGGGAGATTACCCATAGTCTAAATCGGCAAATTTTTATATTGATTAAATGAATCAAGATTAAATAATTTGTCAAGACGATCCGAATTCCTGTGTTGACCTCCTGAGATTAAGATTTAACTTTTTCACATAGTACCATGTCAAACGAACGTAAAAATAAAAAGGGGCATTTGAAATCACGAACAAAAGGATATCCTGATGCGGAGTATTTCAATCGCTTGGTTCTTGAAAATCAGGAAAAGGTCTACACTCTATTTCGGCGCATGGTGGCAAACCACGAAGACGCTGATGATTTGACCCAGGAGACATTTATTAAAGTGTATAAAAATCTTGCCAAATTTCGTCGGGACTCATCTATTTACACCTGGATTTATCGGATTGCCATCAATACCGGGATCAATTATCTGCGTCGTAAGCGAGCCCGTCAATTTGTTGGATTAGATTCAATCGACCTGCATGCCGAAGATCGCGGCCCGGCTGATCTGAGAGGAACAAGTAGCCTTTTAAATCAGGCAATTCGGAACCTATCATCCAGACAGCAGCTGGTGATCATTCTTAGATCCTACCAGGGATTATCATTTAAGGAAATTGCCAGACTCATGGATTCGACCGAGAATGCTGCAAAAGTGAACTATTCCCATGCACTTAAGCGTTTGCGAACCATTTTTAATAAGATGGGGGTTAATTATGAAAGCTTGTAGGAAAATAAAAGATTTATTACCACTTTATATCAGCAATGATGTCACCGAAGATGAGCGCAGGACCGTCACTGCCCATTTGGACGAGTGTCCTGCCTGTCGGGAATATCAGCTGGCGCTTACTGCGATTAATCGGGCGATGAAGCCGGATAAAGTTGAGATTCCGGCGAGCTATGGTGCCGAACTGGTGGTGGCTTTGCAGGAGCGAATTAACCGCAGAATTGCCCGGCAAAAACGCAGGTTATGGGCAATTCCGGCGTTCACGAGCCTTGCAGTGATTTTGCTGGTTGCCTCAGTTACACTGCTGAAAACGCGATCGACTTCTAATAAATGGTTGTCAGGATTATTGCAGGAGCATGCCTATTTGAACCTTGCGGAAGTTGGGTATTTTGGTGAAATACTCGTGGATAGTGAACCTAGTGGCAACGGTAATCTGACTCTCTCGACAAATGAGCTCTATCATGATGCGGTCAATTGGATTTTCAATAATCCCCAAAATTCCGATATAGACAGTTATATTCTCGCTACAACTAATCTCAGCGATGAAGATTATTCGCAAGTGATCAAACAAATAAAAAATGAGATTTTATAAAATGGAGGAATCATGAAAGTAGCCATCGTTGTTTTATTATCTAATCTCCTCCTTATTCCTGCCATTCTGTTGGGTCAGGAAGACTTTATGCCGCCAATGAACCCGGAACGGCGTGAACAGATGGAAGCGCTGCGTATCTGGAAAATGACTGAATTCTTGGAACTTACCTCAGACCAGTCAATCCGCTTTTTCCCTAAATTAAAAGAGATGGAAGCCGGGATAAGAAAAAATCTGGATAAGCAGCGGGATATCATGATTGAAATCAATAAACTAACCGAAGACCCAAACTATAAAGCAGATCCGGCAGACGTCAAGAAATATGCTCACCGTCTGGCGGAATTGGAAAAGGAGATTTTGAATGACAAAGAGAACTTCGTTATAGGTTGTGCCGATGTTTTAACTACGGAACAACAACTGAAATTTATAACCTTTGAAAACCGATTTCGCAATCGTTTAATGAGGTCACTCTCGCGATCTGATGAGCATAAAACACCAATGAAAGAAAGGAACCACCCATGAAACGGTTAATTATTACTTTGTTACTGGTATCTTTACCTGTGCTGATTTTGGCCCAGCCGAAAGAGATGATGCCGCCAGGCGGAAAGGGAATGGAAAAATCCATGGAATTCTGCCAAAACCTGAACCTCAGCGATGCTCAAAAAGAACAGCTGCATCAGTTGCGCTTGGATCACCAAAAAAAGGTCATTCCCCTCCATGCCGATCTCAAACTGGCACAATTGGAGCTGGATGAATTAGTCAATACCGGCGCCGATGTGAAAAAAATTGATGCTGCGATTAAGAAGGTCAACGATGTAAAAAGTCAACTGTTTGAGCTTAAAGTTAAACACCGGCTGGCTTTTCGGAATGTGTTGACTGATGAACAGCGCAAATTACTCCAGAAGTGTGAATCCGATAATCATCCCGGAATCGGTCGTAAAGCACCTGACAAAATGAGAAGCGGTCATCGTCCGAGAATGTTTCACGCTGGCGATGAGCCTGAAGGATTTTAATGTCCCGAAAATGATTAGGAATGGTAATTAATCATGAATCCTAACCAGGTAAGAGAAGTCCTGAATTGGATGCAGAGTATTGAATCAGGAAGCGGTGATTTAACTACTGAAACCATCGCTCCCTATGCTCTCCATGCGGAAGGTTCTTTTTTAGCTAAAGATGAAGGTCTCTTTTCCGGTCGTGAAATTTTGGAAATCCTTTTTGAGTCCAGCGGTAAACAGCTCGAGGTATTCTGGAACAAACAAGAGGGAGAAAACCTTCAGAAGGATGCTCTTATCTTTAGCTTTCAGGGAAACGGTGCTGATATTTTAAACAATCGGCGACTGATTCTGTGGCTGATTGGAAGAATGTCCGCACTTGCAACAGCCTGTCACAAGGCGGTAGAATTTCTAAAGCCTTATGGCAAGGAGCTGATTCAAGGTGTTACAGTCAATCCCATCTTTGAAGTTTTTGATGTGATTGCCTTTGAGACTGGCGGCGGTTTCTGGCAAAGAAATGGATTGAATGATTCGGTATATATTACTCAAAATCACCTTAGTTATGCTGATGGAATCGAAAAAGTACTCGAACGAGCAAACCAGGAGCTAGGCGAAATCCGTAAAAAGATCAGGATCGAAATAGAAATCAATAACGCCCATCAGTTCGAACAGGTCAAAGAAATGGATATTGATACTATTCACCTGGTTGATCTAAGCCAAATGGATATTGAGGATGTTTTTGAAAAACAGAATCCAATTAAAAAGCCAATCTTACATCTTGAGCGATTAGCCGATTTTCAAGCTTCCTACGCCAATTATTTTTTTAAATATTGTGCAATTGAGGAACTGCATAAAAACATCCAATCTTTGAACTGCGAATGGGTATTTAAGGCAGATCACAACCAAAATAAATAATCACCATTCTTTCTGGCACAAGCTAAAACCACTTAATAACGACTGATCAGTAATTTTTTTCCTCAAAATCGCTTTTAATTATTGATGCAAATTTGGAATTTTTTGCTATATTATTTATCAGTTTAGTGTGTTGTAGTGGTGCGGGGAGAATTTAATTAAAAGCCTATGAATGTCACGCAAGTGAGTGACTTTCAGATTGCAATTGATTGAGGAAGAAGATGGATAGCAAGTCGAAGACAAAGCGGATTGATGAACTAATTGAAAAGATTAAGCAGGTTGCAAGCGGCGATTATTCGGCGAGAATTGAGCTTTCAGATAAAAATGATGAGCTTGACGTACTGGCGATGAATTTAAATACAATGATTGAGGGGATCAGATGCCGCGTCGCCAAGTTTGACCAGACCGATAAAGCTTTAAAAAAATCGGAGGAGCGATATCGCAAGCAAATTGAGGGAGCAATGGATGCGATTGTTATCGCTGATGCCGAGACGGGGATAATAATTGACTGTAACCGAGTGACCGAGGAGTTGGTTGGCCGGAAGAAATCCGAACTTATTGGTCAGCATCAGCGGATTCTCCATCCCCCGCAGGAGTTAGATGAAAGATTTAGCAAGACTTTTCTCCAACACCGCAGAGAAAAGGAAGGGCAGGTTCTGGAAACCCAGGTCATTACAAAAAATGGCGAAGTTAAAGACGTGGCGATCAAAGCCAACATTTTTGAACTTAATGGAAAAAAATTGATACAGGGAATATTTCGGGATATTTCTGAGTATAGAAAGCTCGTAACAGACTTGGAGCGTGAGAAAGTGCTCATGGATGCCATGATGAACAATTTTCCCGAATATATTTACTTCAAGGATTTGAAAAGCCATTTTCTCCGGATTAGTAAAGTTTTAGCAACTGAGGTATTTAGCTTGGCTGATCCCAAAGAGGCAATCGGTAAGAGCGATTTTGATTTCTTCCCGCGTGAGCACGCCCAAAAGGATTATGATGAAGAGCAAGAAATCATCAAGTCCGGGAAGCCGGTAGTTAATAATGAAGTAAAAACCGAATGGGTTGATGGCAGTGTATCCTGGGCCTCGATAACCAGGTTGCCGCTCCGCGATGAGCAAGGTCAGATTATTGGGACTTTCGGGATTTCCAGAAATATTACTGAGCATCGCAAAGCCGAGATCGAGCTGGAGCGCGAGCAGGTGTTAATGAATGCGATGATGAACAATTTTCCTGAATATATTTACTTCAAGGATTTGAATAGCCATTTTCTCCGGATTAGTAAAGTCTTGGCGTCTGAGGTATTTGGTTTGGCTGATCCGAAAGAGGCGATTGGTAAGGGTGATTTTGATTTTTTTCCTGCTGAGCATGCCCAAAAGGATTATGATGAAGAGCAAAAAATTATCAAGTCAGGCAAGCCGGTAATTGATCACGAGGTAAAAACCGAATGGGTCGATGGCAGTGTATCCTGGGCTTCGATAACCAAGATGCCGTTACGCGATGAGAATGGTCGAATCACGGGCACTTTTGGGGTTTCCAGAAATATTACCGAGCGTAAACGAGTGGAGGAAGCGCTAGAAAAAGAACGAAATTTATTAAACACGATATTGGATAGCCTTCCTGACGCAGTCTATGTTAAGGATGCCCAGAGTCGGTTCCTACGAACAAATAAAGTTCATGCCAAGCGATGGTTCGGCCTGGACAATCCTGCCAAAGTCGTCGGGAAGACGGACTTTGATTTCTTCTCAAAGGAGCATGCCCAGCAGACTTACAAGGATGAACAAGAAATCATTAAGACGGGTGAATCACTATTGAACATAGAAGAAAAGGAGACCTGGCCTGACCGTCCCGACACGTGGGTTTTGACAAGCAAGATACCGCTACGGGACAAGGAGGGGAAAATTATCGGTACTGTCGGCATCACCAAAGACATTACTGAGCGCAAGCAAATGGAGGAGTCGCTGGAAAAGGAACGGGAATTATTGAATACCGTAATCAATAATCTCCCCGATAAGGTATATGCCAAGGATACCGAAGGGCGATTTATCATCTGCAATAAAGCCGTGGCATCGCGGATGGATGAGCCTGATCCGGCTGCGCTTATAGGCAAGTCGGATTTTGATTTAATTCCCCATGACTTGGCAGCCAGATTTTATGCTGATGAGCAAAAAATAATCAAATCCGGCAAGCCGCTGCTAAATCACGAAGAACCATTGAATTTACCCTCTGGCGAAATAGGCTGGAATTTGACGACAAAGGTGCCATTACGGAATAAACAGGGCAAAATCATTGGCATTGTGGGTATTGCTCATGATATTACCGAGCGCAAACAAGCCGAGGCAGCTTTAGAGTACGAAAAATCGCTGCTCGATGGGTTGATGAATAATATACCGGACAGTATTTATTTCAAGGACCGACAGTGCCGCTTGCTCAAAATCAATCGCAGAATGATGGAAACCCTGAATATGACCCATGACAGTGAATATTTTCATAAGACTGACGTCGAGCTTTTTGGTGAAGAATTTGGTCGCAAGACGGTTGATGAGGATCTGCACCTGATGGAAACCGGCGAACCGATAGTCGGTTTGGTAGAAAGTAGAAAATTAGCAGATGGTACTTTGAATTGGACCTCGACTACCAAAGTTCCTATCCGGGATACTGATGGTGAAATCAATGGGCTTGTGGGGATAACCCGGACAATCAATGATATCAAGCGGGCTGAGGAGGCACGCGAAAAAGTTATTCGGGAACTCCAGGCAACAATCGAGAAAGTGAATATGCTGCGCGGATTAATCCCAATTTGTGCCAATTGTAAAAAGATCCGTGACGATCAGGGTTATTGGAGTAATGTCGAGTCTTATATAGCCAATCATGCCGAGGTTGAATTTACCCATGGCATCTGTCCCGAATGCATGGAGAAGTTATATCCGGATTATGTGAAAAAGAAAAAAACCGGTAAATAGACTTCGCATTTTATATTCTAAATTTTAAAAATATTAATTATAAGACCTCATCCGTTTAGTTGGTCCTGGATTTCTTGTTTAATATCGGGATTGACAGTGAAAAATTCTTGACATATTAAAACGATTCAATTAAAATTGAACCAATATTTATTTGAAAAGGAAAGGCCCCATAAATCTTGAGATGATTATGCCATCACTATATCTCGAACCAGCGCTTGTGTTTCCAGATAAAATCAAAGAGGTGAATTGGCATAGCAAAAAGTTATTCCAAGTTGAATTTAGGAAGTAGTTTTTTATCATTTTTTTAGCTTGATTGCGAATGGTTCCAGGAAATACAATAAATAATAATTGTTTGATAAAGGTCTTTTTAGTATTTCCGATTCTTTTGCTACTGACCTGCTCATCGGCAAAAAAACGATCATCTGAGGTTATCCTGGCGCGGATCGGGGATAAGACGATTTCGGTCAATGAGTTTGTACGTCGCGCCGAGTTGACCCTCAGACCGAATAATTTTAAAGATAAAAATGTTACCCTGAGTAATTTGATATCGGAAAAAATCCTGGCGTTAGAAGCCGGATCTAACAACGAGTTACGAAAAAACACAGCTTTTCAGAGCTACCTGAAAGGTCTTAAAGAACAGATGATGCGGGATGAGCTGTTCAAAGAGGTAGCTTATGCGCAGGTGAAACTTGATAGTCAGGAAATTGCGCGAAATTACCAGCTATCCAAGCGAGAGTACGAACTCGAGTTTTATACGATTAAGGACCGTAAAATTGCCCAGACAATAGAAGCTGCTCTCGATTCAGCTCCGGAGCTTATGGACCAGGTTTTTGAAGAATTACAGAATCGAGTAGGCAAGCAGCCAATCCATAAAGTTAAGTATCTCGATCCCGACGATGAGGTAATTCACAGGGCATTATACACCAATCTGCTTGATGTTGGTACGACTGTTGGTCCCCTAAAGCTCAGCGACGGCGATTATCTCATGATGAAGGTAATTAATTGGGCTGATGTGGCGGTGATCGGCATGGAGGAGCGGCAGATCCGCTGGAATCAAGTAGCTGAAAAAATGCATCTTGCCAAAGCTGACGAATTATGGCGTTCCTATCAAACCGACCTGATGAAGGGTAAAAAACTGCAATTTAATAAGACATCTTTTGATGTTCTATCCAATGCTGCCCTGCAATACTATGTCCAAAATTCACCCCCTGACACGGTCCAGCTGAAACTTCCCGAGATTCCTTTCATAGAGTCGGACATTGATGAAGATGCGCCATTTTTTACGGTTGGCAAGCAGGTTTGGACGGTAGCGGATTTCAAGCAGGCGGTCATGTCACATCCATTGGTTTTCGGCACCAAATATTTAACGCGGGAAAATTTCAGCCGGTATTTTAAACAGGCAGTTGTTGATTTAGCCCGGGATCACTATCTAACTGCAGAAGCTTATCGAAAATCTCTGGACGACTCCGAAGATATCACCCGCACCTTAGACATGTGGAGTGACGCTTTTATTGCCTTTAATCAGAAAAAGGTCATTGTCGCCAATGCCTTGGAAAAAGGTTTAATTAAAAAGGGTGACGACGTAGGAATCCACGACTACTGGGAAAAATATATTCAGGATTTACAGCAAAAATATAGTGATTCGATCCAGTTAAATTATGATGAATTCAATCGAATCAAGTTGACAAATGTTGATTTTTACGCCATTCGTCCGGGAGTTCCATATCCGGTTGCTTTTCCAAGTTTTCCACTTTTAAGTGCTTCTGCTGATATAGATTACATTAAACAGAAGCTTTAAATAAATGGATAGAGTCCAGAATTTCAAATAAGGAAAGACTTGTAGCGTGAGTAAAAATAATATAGTGAATGTATTTTTTTACCTGGATTCTTTTAACTTTTATTATTAACATCTCCAAGTGGAGCGATAGAA
>Ga0315548_1000513_pt1 | contig 35654 bp, 30 predicted proteins | sample SalMarSW160110MG_2_FD_202540 | JGI IMG/M metagenome (GOLD analysis project Ga0315548, IMG submission 202540) | Salt marsh sediment microbial communities from the Plum Island Ecosystem LTER, Massachusetts, United States - Salt Marsh Sediment SW1601-110 ... | reverse complement strand
TTGTTACAAAAAACAACGTCGCCCAGTGGAAAATCGCAAAGCAGTTTCACGACCGCCACGTGGAAAAAAGTTATCTCGCCATAGTCCACGGCACGCCCGACCTCACCCGTGACCGTGTCAACGCCCCCCTCGGCGTCCATCCCAAAACAAGGGAAAAATATTCAATAAGGTCAGAGACCGGCAAAGAAGCTGTAACATTCTACGAAGTTCTCGAAACTTTCCGCGGCTTCTCGCTGCTGAAGCTGTCCCCCCGAACGGGCCGAACTCACCAGATACGTGTTCACCTCTCATACATAAAGCACCCCATCGTCGCCGACGATATGTATGGCGGAAAACTCGTCTACCCCTGGCAGCTAAAAGACGAAGACACCGCCCCCGAAGAGCCGGTCATTTCCCGCTGTGCACTTCACGCCTGGTCTATTGCCTTCAAGCACCCCACCACGGGCAAGACAGTTAACTTCGAGGCCCCCCTGCCGAACGATATGGCCAACTTCCTCGATATGCTAAGAAAATACCGAAAAACGTGACCCGCCGTGCCTTATTCCTGCTGCAGCTTGGCCAGGTCCGTATCCGCACCTGCCAGTATCAGGATATCGTCCTTGTAGATAACCGTATCTGGCAGTGGAACATTCACGATTTCCCCCTTGGCAGTCGCTCCGTTGGCGGCTTGTGCAGCACGGGTAATCGCCACTAAGTTAACGTTGTACTTCTGCCTGAGCTGCAAACCCTTGACCGTCTTGCCGTCGTACTTCGACGACGCCTTTACCCTTGCCAAGCTGTAACCCGGCGCAAAATCCAGCCGGTCCTCGACGTGCGGCGCAAGCAGCTTAAATGCCCATCGCTGCGCCGACTCCACCTCCGGATAAATCACACCAGTCGCACCTACCTTGGAAAACACCTCACCAGCAACCGGGTCCTCCGACCTCGCGTAAATTATCGGCACCCCAAATTGCTTGAGATTGACAACCGTCAAAACAGCCGCTTCAAAACCCTGCCCATGCCCCTGACCGATACTCACGATGGCTACGTCAACCTTGTCTACCCCCTGGGCGCGAAGCGCCGCCTCGTCCGTGCTGTCTAACCGCACGGCAAAGCTCACTTTGTCACGCAGCGCCTCCACCACGGTCTTGTCTTTGTCAATGGCTATAACATCCGCCCCGCTCGTTGCCAGGTCCGCGGCCAGCTTCTCGCCGAACCGCCCAAGTCCTATTACTGCGAACCGTTTCACCGTATCAGCTCCTGTATCAAAATGCCGTTTCAGACAGGCATCCGTCTTTCGCCGACATACCAGCTTAGCCGACGATAACCACCTCTTCCGGATAACTGTATCGGGCCGGCCTAAGGTTAAACGTCATCGCCGCAAGAAGCGTCAACGGCCCCAGTCTGCCCACAAACATCACTACAATGATAATAAGCTTGCCCACCATTGTCAAAGCCGGCGTAATGCCCGCCGTCAGCCCAACAGTCCCCAGTGCCGAACCCGTCTCGAACATTATATCCATAAGCGTAAAGCCGCCGCCTCTCTCCGTCACGCTCAGAACCAGCCCCGCGCCGAACAATATCACCATAAAAAGCAGCGTTACCGTAATAGCCCGCCGGACGATAAACAATCCCACCGACCGCCGAAAGGCCTGAACTTCACCCCGCTTTCTCAATGTCGCCACCGCCGCCATCGCAACCACAGCTATCGTAACCGTCTTGATGCCCCCCGCCGTGCCGCCGGGCGAACCGCCAATGAACATAAGCATCATCAAAACCAGCTTGCTCGAAGCCGACAACGACGCAATATGCACCGTATTAAATCCCGCCGTCCTCGCCGTCACCGACTGGAAAAACGCCCCGCCAATGTCCCACTTCCCGCTTCCGATAAAACGCTCAAAAACCAGTATCGATATAAATCCCAGCGACAATAAAAAAAACGACGTCAGCAGCACTATCTTGCTTTGAAGCTGCATCCCCTTCGCAAACCCGCCCGCAAACAATGTCGGCGCAGCAAAACCCTTCTTCAATACCACCCCGATTTTACCCATAGCAACCGCAACAAGGTCGTAAAGAACACTAAACCCAAGCCCTCCCAAAATTATCAACGGACACATCACCACATATACCCCCCAGTTCCGGTTGTAGCCGATCATGCTGTCGCTGAAAAGACAAAATCCCGCGTTGCAGAACGAGCTTACCGAATGAAAGATGCTGATATACCACTGCCGTTGTATGCTTGTAACCCTTCCCGGCACATCTTCCCACATCCCCAGCATACTCACGGCGCCAAGCGCCTCTATCAGCACTGTGACAACAAAGATAAAGGCAATCATCCTGCTTATCCGCCCCAATGTCTGCTCGCTGAGTATATCCTGCATCGCCGCCGATTCGCGAATACCGAGCACCTGCCCCAGCAGCAGCGCAAAGACCGCGCCGAAGATTACTATGCCCAGCCCCCCCAACTGAATCAGCGTCAGAATCGTCAACTGACCCATCACGCTGAAATCCCGACCCGTGTCTTTTACTATCAAACCCGTAACACACGTTGCGCTTGTAGCCGTAAACAGAGCATCGACAAATCCGATTCTCTCCGTTGCCGCCGACTTCGGCAGCATCAACACTCCCGTCCCCGTCAATATCAGCACAACAAAACTTGCAATCAGCGTCTTTGTGGGATTTCTGCCCGTAGCCGCCATCCGCACGGACGTCTTGCACACCTTGATGATGACCTGCAAAACAACGTAAACGCCCGCTGCGGTATGCCGAATCGCCTGGCCCTGCTCGTGCCCGTGAGCAACAACGAATGCAGCGACCAGCCCCACAAGAAGCGGCGCCTCGTACCAGTTCGCACGCCAGAACTCTCGAAACCACACGGCATTGAGAAGCCGAAACACCTTCTCCGCTAAAAAAATAAAAAGCGTCGCATACAAGGCCCCGAAAAGAACACCCGCGGGGATAAGCGGCTCCCTCAAACCGAACAGAAGTGCAAACACTACAATCACCACTGCGCCCGTGGCGATGCAGATTACCGTCAGAAACCTCTCCAATAGCTTATTTTTATAGCTGACCTGCATATATCTTAGGCGGCATTCTATATTCTTATCGGCCAACCGCCAGCAAATTCGCCACTACGCCACGTCCGCAAGCCCAAGCGAATCCCCGAACTTTCTCGCAAGCGCCTTCCTGATATTCGCATGTCCCGCTATACTTAATGTGGCATCAGCCGACACAAGCTCGAACGCAAACCGCCTCGCCATAACCAGTAAATCGTAATCCTCGACGATATTGGCTATCTTCAAATCGGGCAGCCCGTGCTGGCGAGTGCTGAAAAGCTCCCCCGGCCCGCGCAATCGCAAATCATGCTCCGCTATCTCGAACCCGTCGCTGCTGCGCTCTATCATCTCAAGCCGGCTCTTTGCTGTTTCGCTGTCGGTTTCACCAAACAAAAAGCAATACGACTTTTCCTCCCCCCTGCCGATGCGCCCTCTCAACTGGTGCAGTTGCGCCAGCCCGAATCTCTCCGCCCCCTCGATGACCATAATCGTCGCGTTGGGCACATCCACGCCCACCTCTACAACCACCGTCGCAACAAGAGCATCTATTTTGCCCCTGCGAAACTCCGTCATTATCCGCCGTTTCTTTACCGACTCCATCCGCCCGTGCAAAAGCTCTACCTTAAACTCCCCGAATACCTCACCCGATAACTGTCGCCACGCGTCAGTAGCCGCCTTGATGTCCCCCTCTTCTTCCTGCGGTGAGCTTGTCGAATCCGCAACCCCGGTTATCCGCGGATATACGAAATACGCCTGCTTGCCCGCCCGCAATCGCTCGCGAATAAAATCGTATGCCTTGTCTCTGTCCGCCGGCGCCACCCATCGCGTGATAACGTCGCCTCGTCCCGGCGGACAATGCCGGATTATCGAAACATCCAAATCCCCGAAAACCGTCATCGCAAGCGTCCGCGGAATCGGCGTCGCCGTCATTACAAGGCAATGCGGCGTCCCCTCCTTTCGCATCTCCGCACGCTGGTGAACGCCGAACTTGTGCTGCTCGTCTATAACAACCAGACCCAGCTTCTTGAATTCGATATCCTTCTCCAATAGCGCCACCGTCCCGACGACAACATCAATTTCCCCCTCCTTCATCTGCTGCAAAACCTCCTTGCGCTTCCTGCCAGTCAGGCCACCCGTCAGCAATATATGTCTTACGTCGCTTTTTCTCAAGTATCTCTCGATACTTATGAAATGCTGACTGGCCAATATCTCCGTCGGCGCCATAATCGCCGCCTGCGTCTTGTTCGCCACCGCCAGAAGTGTCGCATATAGCGCAACCACCGTCTTGCCGCAGCCCACGTCGCCCTGTAATAGCCGGCTCATCGGCACTGACTTTCGCATATCGCCGACAATCTCACCGATGCACCTGTCCTGGTCCTCGGTCAGCAAAAACGGAAATCGCCTGCGAATCCTACGGTCAATCTCCTCCGAATATCTCATCGCCACAGCAGAAGCAAATTTATTATGCCGCTGCCTGCGAAGCGCCAGCCCTGTCTGCATCAAAAACAGCTCGTCGAATTTCAGCCGTCTCTTCGCCTTTGCTAATTTTCCCTCGTCATCCGGCAAATGTATCCACCGCAGCGCATCCCTGCGGTGTATCAACTCAGCTTTCTTCAAAAAATCCTCGTCATAAAACTCTTCCACCAGCCGGTCTATATCACTCAGCATCGGCCGAATAATCTTTTTTATCTGCCCGCTGCTAAGCCCACCCCCCGCCGGATACACCCCGCCGCTGAAATACTCCCACGGCCTCGAAATCCCCTGTTCGAGCACCATAAACTTCGGATTGGTAAATTGAACCTGATGCTTGTATTTCCCAACCTTCCCCCACACCATTATCACCTGTCCCGGCTGCAGCTTGTCCCGCAGATACCCTCCATGAAACCAGACAATCCGGCAAATCCCCATATCGTCACTGACCACCGCCTCGAACATCGGCTGCCTGCGATAACTCTGATAATCAGTCGACTCAACCAAACCGATAACCGCCGCTGTATCCCCAACCCTCAATTGGCCTATCTTCATCGGCTCCGGCGCAAAGTTCCAGTCGCGCGGATAGTATTCCAGCAAATCACCGACCGTCTGCACACCTAATTGCGCAAATACCTCCGCCCTCGCCGGCCCTACCCCCTTCAAATACCTCACCAGCGTCGAAAGCTTAATCTCTCCCTGCCGCTCCGTCCGCTGTGGCTGCACCGGCTCCACTTTTCTTCCGCTTCCTCTCACCCTTCTTATCGATTCCGCCATCCGCCCTCTATTGCTCAAAAGCGTTTTCTCCAACAAGCTTAACAAACCGAACACTGCAGACCGTCCGCTCGACCAGCTTGCCCTCCCTTTTCGTCCCAACAACAAGCTCCTGCACGCCTGCCCCGCCCACCGGCGCAACAATCACCCCGCCGTTACCTAATTGCTCAACCAACGGCTCAGGTATCTTCGGTACGCCAGCCGTAACAATTATCCTGTCGAATGTCCGCTTCTCCGGCTCGCCCTGAGCGAACTTGTCCTGAGCAGCGTCGAAGGGCCAGCCGCAGCTCCCGTCCCCGACACAATACTCAACATTCGTAATTCCTAACCGACTTAAAACCGCCTGGGCGTGCGCACTTAGCTCCGTAAATCGCTCGACCGTATAAATCCTCTTCGCTAATTTCGCCAATATCGCCGTCTGGTATCCGCTGCCCGTCCCAATCTCCAGCACCTCGCAGAAGTTATTCAGCCGAAGCTCCTGAGTCATCAACGCCACGATATATGGCTGCGATATCGTCTGCCCCATACCTATCGGCAGCGGACAATCTCCATATGCCTGCGATATGTAGCTTTCCGGCACAAACTCCTCCCTCGCAAGCCGGCCCATCACCGATAGCACCCCCGCCTCGGTAATATCCCGGCCCTTCAGGTCCCGCTCAACCATCCGCCGCCGCTCTCGCTCGAACACGTTCTCAGAAACCCCGTAATCCACAACTATCATAATCTACGCAGTAGGCCGGTTTTTCAAATCAATTTTGCCCCGTTTACCGGGAGACGCCGGTTTTGCAGCAGATTCGAAGGTAACATCACAAATTCTGCAGTTGGAGTGCGAAAAGGATTCCTTGCCGGATGGCCTCGAAAATACGATTATTGACGGCAGGCAAAAGAAAAGTTACCTTACATTCTCGGTTAAAGCGATTAAATAAAAATAGTGTCAAAAGGAAGGGGTAACACAATGAAATCTAAAAAAGCCTGTCTGATTAGTTGGGGTATCGTTCTCTTGACGGTTCTCACAGTTGCGCACATTGGATTTTGTGCCGACAGTCGGGAAAAGCAGTGGACCGTTTTACAGGAACAAATACCGCAAAATTGCTCTCGATACAGTGTCGCCTTGAAGTATTCACCATCGCAAGCGACCCTTTACAGCTCTGACCACAGCAACATTAAATCCACTACTTTGCCCGAGAGCGAACGAACGGATGATTACACGCAACGAATCGACTTCGGCGCCATGATAGATGGGTATCAGTATTCGGCGTTACTGGGCAGCGCATACGAGCTTGATTTGATTAATCCCGACGGCAGGCAAATTCGCAAGGCTCGACTGCTACGCTCCAAACAGGACGTCGAGCCGGAAATACTCAACGAAGGTTATTTATACCTTAATAACCGGTTCGAAATCCCTTTTGAGCTTACGGCAAAACAGCTCTCGCTGCCCACAAGCGAGTCAGTGTCGGGAACATTTTTAATCAATATCTATGGCAACAACCCATCCTCATATCGTAGCTATTTTTCCACGGACCTTAAAGGGACGCTGACGGGTATTGCTGTTTTAGAGGGCATCAAGTTGAAGGTGTCAGTAACGTATAAAGAATCGCTTCGACCCAATGACAGATATGTGACATTGACTATACGACCCTTTGATGAAAAAATTACTTATGATTCCGTCTCAGGCAAAATCACTGACTTTCTGAGACTTCGCTCAGCAACGCTTGTTGTTGAAAAGATAGCGTCAGATAGCTCCGAGATTGTATTGGCGGCGGTACACGGCGACCTCAGCCAGATTCTAAAAGAGCAGCCGTATCTCAGCGTCAACAAGCCGGTCCCCGCCTTTGCCAGAGTTGATTTGATACGACACAAGCTCCTGACATTTGAAGAATTGTGCAGGATGGCTCGTCCTAAACGGTATATCGTTTTGATATTTGGAGACTTCGGTCAAATACCCGCTGTTCCTGGTTATAACTACCGCGGCCGGCAGATAACCGGTGAAATTACCCTGGATGAATCAATTGTTATGGAGATACTGCAGAGAAACTTGAAGCATCCTCCCCTTGTAGTCTTCGTATGTCGTCAGTTCTCTGTATCCGACCTGTATGAAAAGTGGCTGGGCCGGGAACCTGAGTTTTATGTCCTCGCCGATTATAGCAATCCACTTGACGTCCTGTTTTCGCCTCCTCTACGTGTTTATTCTTCCTATGGCTCTCCCATCCCCAGACCGTCGTCTATGAAAACTGAGACGCTTCGGCAACAGTTTATGCTGCCGGAAGACAACGTGTCCGTTCTTGTCGCAAATGATAAGGGCAATTTAGTTTATATTGACATCGATGCAGCTCAGCGCCTGGCGGAAACCCTGACGGAAGTAAACAAGCTGATATCGTCAAAGAAGTAACTTTTTAAAAATTATTGATGTTTGAATAAGTAACGAAACGTTTGAATTGTCACTCCTGCGAAAGCAGGAGTCCAGGAAACCCTCGTAAAAGGACTGGATTCCCGCTTTCGCGGGAATGACAGATAACGATACATGTGCATAAGTTCGTTCCATTGGGCATTGAAAGTTCAATAATTTCATCGATGCGTAATCCCCCGTTGATAGACCTCAAAGAATCGCTACAATACCATAATCCTTAACCGATTTAAGGAGTGCAATTATGAAAATCAGAAAAATGCTACCAATCGTTTTGGCCGTAGCCCTCGCCGGCTGCGTCCCATCGCTACATTCCCTCTTTACCGATGCCGACGTCATATTCGAGCCGCAGCTCATCGGCATCTGGGCCAACACCGATAATGCCGAAGAAACCTGGCGGTTCAAGCCAAACCTCCAGCAAGATAACAAATACGAGGTAATATATACTGACGATGACGGCAAGACGGGTATCTTTATTGGCGCTCTGGGCAAAATCGACTCAATGACCTTCCTCGACCTGTATCCCGGCGAAGTAGAAATCCCGGCAAACGCTTTTTACAAAGCTCACCTGCTGCCCGCTCACACGTTTATCAAAATCGAGCAAATCCGGCCAACTCTTAAAATGCGAGCAATGAACCCCGATAAATTCGCAAACATGCTCGAGAACGACCCCAACCTCATCAAACACGAAATCATCGATGATGACCGCGTCGTCATAACTGCCTCGACGCAGCAGCTCCAGCAATTTATGAAACAGCACGCAAATGACAAAGAGCTCTTCGGCGAACCCACCGAATTGAAAAAGCTCGAACCTGTCGACCCAAATGCCCCAGACGTCAATAATCCACAACCTGCTAAAAAAGATATGCCCTTATAAATAAAAGCAAAACCAAAATGACCGAACAGGAATTTAGACGATACCTTGTCAATATCGACTCGGTCTCCACCCACCAGCTTTCTACTGATTATCTGGTGATTGGGGCCGGCGTAGCCGGACTTCGCGCCGCCATCGAGGCGGCACGGCACGGCCAGGTTACAGTAGTAACAAAAGGCTCCGTCGAAGACAGCAATACCTGGCACGCACAGGGCGGAATCGCCTCCGTCCTCGACAAGGCAGACTCCTTCGAATCCCACATCGAAGACACCCTGCGCACCGGCTGTGGTCTTTGCGACAAAACAATTGTCGACCTCGTCGTCCGACAGGGCCCTCAGCTTATTCACCAGTTACTTGACTGGGGAACTGCTTTCGACACCACCGATGGAAATATCTCCACAACCATCGAAGGCGGACACAGCCATCCCAGAATCGCCCACGCTCACGGCGACGAAACAGGCCGAATCATCGCTCAAACCCTAATCGCAAAAGCAAGGCAGCAGCGAAACATAAAAATCATCGAAAATTTCTTCACCATTGACCTGCTCACAACTGATAATCGTTGCCTCGGCGTAATCGGCTCCCAAAATGAAATTGGCCCAGCCATAATCTGGGCCGCAAACACAATCCTCGCAACCGGCGGCGCAGGCCGGCTATACCGCGAAACCACAAACCCATCCTGCGCCACCGCCGACGGCCTCGCCATCGCATATCGTGCTGGGGCATTATTGCAGGACCTCGAATTCGTCCAGTTCCACCCCACAACGCTCTACATCGCGGGCGCATCACGCACACTGATTACTGAAACTCTTCGAGGCGAAGGCGCCGTCCTGCGCGACACCAAAGGCCGTGCCTTTATGAAAGATTACGACCCCGCCGCTGAGCTTGCCCCTCGCGATATCGTCAGCCGAGCCATACTCGCTCAAATGCTCAAAACAAAAGCCACCCACGTCTTCCTCGACATCCGCCACCTCGACAGGCAATACTTCGCCAAAAGATTCCCCGTCATAAGCGAGCTTTGCGACAGCTTCGACATCGATATCAGCAAAGAACTCATACCCGTCCGTCCCAGCGCTCACTATATGGTCGGAGGCGTAAAAACTGACGCCATCGCCAGAACTAACATCGAAAATCTTTACGCCTGCGGTGAGCTCGCCTCAACGGGCCTGCACGGTGCAAACCGCCTCGGCAGCAACTCCCTACTCGAAGGCCTCGTCTTCGGCAGAATCGCTGGCCAGGCCGAAATCAGCCAATCCCGTCCCAACACCATCTCCCAGCCGCTTATAAAATATAAAATCCCTCATTCGGACCGCACCCGCCTCGATACCAACGACATCAGAAACTCACTCCGCGCTCTTATGTGGCGAAACGTCGGGATTACTCGAAAAGCCCAGCCGCTAAAAGAGGCCCAGGAAATTATCCGTTTCTGGCAGCGATACGTTATGGATAAAACCTTCGACTCGCCCGATGGCTGGGAGTGCCAGAATATGCTGACCGTCTCTCTGCTAATCGCCAAAGCCGCCCTGACGCGAAAGGAAAGCCGAGGCGTCCACTTCAGAAGCGACTACCCAGACACCGACGACCGGAATTATCAAAAATACACCGAGATTAAGCGGGAATAACACTGCTCCTTTTGCTATAATAGCACAGAATTAGCTGAACAAATTACTAATAACCGATTATCAATTGAAAATTGAAAGAGTGGGTCGGGCGGTCGCCCCCGCGTCTTGCTGTCGCAAGACAGCAGCGGGGGAGGAAAGTCCGAGCAGGACAGGGCACGGTGATGGCTAACAGCCACCCGGGGCAACCCGAGGGATAGTGCAACAGAAAATACACAGCCGAAAGGCAATGGTGAAATGGTGCGGTAAGAGCGCACCGCGGACTTGGTGACAGGTCCGGCACGGCAAACCCCACCGCCTGCAAGACCAAGAAGCTGGTGCTCGGCCCGGGCTATACCGGCGGGTAGGTCGCTCGAGCCGGCTGGTAACAGTCGGCCAAGATAAATGGTCGCCCACGACAGAACTCGGCTTACAGACCCACTCTTTCCTTTTCCTCCTGCACCCCCGCCGGCAGAAAAATCAGTCTACTTCAAAAGGCATCTCTACGCTGAGCTTCCATTTCTTCGCATAAGAACCAAGCCGCAGCCGAACCATCGCAATGTCCCCCTCGATATCCATTCTCAACAGGCCCTTCTTGTAGCTAATGTGCTCGAATTCCAGGCCTTTCTCATCGCTCAGACGTTCTGCTAATGCAGGAGAACCATCCAGCTTCACCCGCACCGCGTCAATCGCCTGACCGACCATCAGCCCCCCAACAAGCAGAACCTTATTATCCACACCAACCTCGCCCGTGTCTTTACGGACGTCCGCCCCGACCTGCTTCAGTATCGCAATCCGCCTTGCGTTCTCGTTGGCGTATGGCTCGTCAAGAACCTCCCTCGGCAGAACCACCTTACAATCGAAATACACTCCCTCCCACAGCTCCACAAACAACTGCCTCGGCCGCTCATCCGAAATAAACACATACTTTCGCCTCGCTATCAGTTCGTTCTCATCGAACGCAACCATATCAAACCACGTCTTGTAGCCCTTCTTCTTCTCGCCCGCTAAAGCGATAATGCTCTTGCTCTGGCTCAATAGCGCATAATCAGGCCGGCCGAACAGCATCAAAACGTCCGCACTTGTGCTCTGTTGCAAAACCGTCTGCCGATACATCGTATATATCTGCGAATTTGAAGGCGACCCCTCCGGCTTCACAAATCCCACCGCATCCCATATTCCTGAACAGCCCGCAAGCAACCCGCAAAATATCAAAACCGACAATCTTATAGTTTTCAATAACATCCCGGCACCCCGATTCCCTGTTCTCCTGATATCCTGTTCTCCCGATTCCCTGATTCTCTTATATTCCTTTTTAATTTCAATTTTTGCTAAATTGAACTTGTCCGCCTCCGGCGGACAATCTTAATTCAACTCAAAACTAAACACTAAAAACTCTTTCTGTCTTTCTTCCTGATAACCTGATTTCCTGCTGCCTGATTCCCTGATAACCTGATACTCTTCTTCACACCTCCTTGGAGTCAATCCACTTCATCATCCTCCGCAGCTTCCGCCCAACCTTTTCGAGTCGGCTGTTATAATCCTTGTCGTATAGCCGGTTGAATTTCTTCAGCCCGCCGCGATATTCCTTCACCCACTCCTTCGCGAACCTCCCCGTTGTTATCTCTTTGAGTATCTTTTTCATCTCCGCTCTTGTCTGCTTTGTGATAATCCTCGACCCGCGGGTAAGGTCCCCATACTCGGCTGTATTCGATATGCTGTAACGCATATAGCTCATCCCCCCCTGGTACATCAAATCCACTATAAGCTTCACCTCATGGCAACATTCAAAGTATGCAATCTCCGGCTGATACCCCGCCTCCACTAATGTCTCGAATCCCGCCTTGACAAGCGAAGTTAATCCTCCGCACAACACGCACTGCTCGCCGAAAAGGTCCGTCTCGGTTTCTTCTTTGAAGGTCGTCTTTATAATGCCCGCCTTCGCTCCCCCGATACCCCTTCCCCACGCAAGCGCAGTCTTCAACGCACCGCCCGTCGCGTCCTTGTGAACCGCCACTAAGCACGGAACACCGCCGCCTTTCACGAATTCACTGCGAACTAAATGCCCCGGCCCTTTCGGCGCAATCATAACCACGTTGACGCCCTTAGGCGGAACAATGTATTTGAAATGAATATTGAAGCCGTGACAGAACCCCAGCGTCTGCCCACGCACAAGGTTCGGCTCAATCTGGCTCTTATACACCTTCGCCTGAACCTCGTCGGGAACCGTCACTATAACCAGCGCCGCATCCTTCACCGCCGTCTTAATCTCCATCGGCCTGAATCGATGCTTCTGAGCTAACTTGTAGTTCGCCGTCCCCTTCAGCTCCGCAACGGCAACCTTGATTCCGCTGTCGCGCAGATTCTGACTATGTGCATGTCCCTGGCTGCCGTAACCTATCACAGCCACCTTCTTGCCCTGCAATGCCTTTATCGGTGCATCCTTCTCGTAATATATCTTCAACGCCATTGTTTCTACCTTTCCTTTCTTTCTCCCCTGCCTGCACTCGCACGTTTTTAGCGGGTGTCCCCGAGAAGTTGCCCACTGGGGATTGCAACAGGGGATCCAGGCTTCTATCTTTCCTGTCCCCGAGTGCTGTTTCCTTAGTCAAGCAACAGGGGATCCATTTTTTACTTCTTTTTTTAACTTTTGCTTTCTTCTTCGTGTCTTCGTGTCTTGCCTGCCCCTGTAAGCCGTAAACAGGGGGTGGCAAATACCTTGTCTTATCTCACATTAACGCTTCTGCCCGCCCTCCGCTTGCGATTGACCGTCTTCCTGCCCTTGCTCGTGCGCATCCTCACTAAAAAACCGCTCTTGCGCTTCCTTTTTATCTTGCTCTTGCGATGATTCTCCAAGTCAAATTCTCCTTACACACACATTAACATACCGAACCTTGATAAACCACTGCCGGGATTATACAACAAACCGGCCCTGAAGAAAAGCGCCTGTTTTGAATGTTTCTATCGTGTTTCTATGTCTTTGGCAAAGGTCTGACAAACACTGCTGATTCGCCGGGTCTGTTATTATGATTTTGAAATGTTGTTAGACCGTTCCGAGTTTGCCAGCTGTTAGGCCTTGATAATTCCCCTCCCCTCCAATACACAAAACAGCCCCTGTCCCTGTTTATGCGAATATTCATACAGGTGTTTGGCCGTCAAAATCCCGGAGTGATTAAGGTTCTTTATGTCCCTGACGCTTATTAGGTGGCAACGGTTACCAGCAATCTTCCTCAATGGCAAAAAGGCAGGATAACCAATCATCGGCCAACACTTCTAAATCCTCCCAGCCGTAATTATTTAACCAGGAATCAGCTATTATAGTAAAATCCCCAAAATCTACCTTACAATCTTGGTTGTAGTCGCTGTTAATTTGTCCTGTACAATAATTGTGCATGGCATACTTAACCGTAGCATAGTCAAGGTCGGAATAAGACAAGCTCCTTGAACCTGTTACATAAACATTCCCTTTGCAATCAACCACTATATCGGCTCCACAGCTTACCGAATTCCAGTCGCTTATTATCCAGGCGGCGTCACCCTGAGGCCCGTATTTGATAACCATATACTTGTTGTGTTCATAGAAAAATGGGTGGCCGCCGGTTATATAAGCATTCCCTTTACTGTCCGTCGTTATGGCCTGCCCGGCACAATGATCTGAAGACACACTATATCGAGCTACCCATATTGGGTTTCCATCTGTTGAGTACTTTATCGTCGCAGCATCGTAATAATTGCCGCTGTTCATGCTGTACCCTGTTACAAAAACGTTCCCATAAATATCGATTGCCAACGCTCGGGCAATGTCCGAATTATGTCCGGGACCATCGTATCTTTCCGCCCATAATTGATTTCCATCGGAGTTATAACTTATTGTTGTGTAATCCTGACTTGTTCCTAAACCGCCTGTGTAGCCTGTCACATAGATTTTCCCAAAATCATCAAGTGCTATCGCGAAAGGACTGTCATTAAGATGCGCCGGTCCGTCGTATCGCGCCACCCATAACTGTTCGCTGTTCGGACCGTATTTTACCGTAGCATAGTCCTTGTTGGTATCATCACCTTCGCTGCTGCCTGTTACGTAAACATTGCCTGAACTGTCCACGGCAATGGCATTGGCATGGTCTTCTTCGCCACCGTCGTAAACCTTTTCCCATAACTTAGCTCCCGCCGAGTTATATTTGACGGTAATGAAATTGTAACTGCGAAGGGTTGTAGTTACATATATGTTTTCATCATCGTCTATTGCAATCTCTCCTGTGTTATCAGCGTTTATCGGTGTAATCATCGCAATCCAACGCTGCACTCCATTTGCGTCGTATTTTATGGTCAAATATACATAACTGCCGTCAGATTTCTTTGAGAAGCCCGAAACATATACTGCTCCTGATGCTCCTAAGGCCATAGCACTAACCATATCGTCGCCATATACTCCACCGTCGTATCGCTTAACCCAGAGTTGATTTCCGTTTGCATCATATTTAGCTGTCGCAAAATCATACGTCACTCCTGCCACACTTGAAGAACCGGCTACTATTACATTACCTGAACCGTCAACAGCAACAAAATGGGAGTAATCATCGTCATTAGTGGGGCCATCGTAATAGGCACTCCAGCGCAAAAGCGGAAGTTCTTCGGCTAATATTAGTGTAGCCCAGAGAAACAGAAGCAAAATTGCTGCAGAAATATGTTTGTACATCGGGCCTCCTATCTTGTGAAAAGCATGTAAGAGCTACCAACACATAAACACCTCAAAACCTTCTATCATTCACACAAACAGTATACTCTAAACTATCTCCTTTGGAAAGTAAAAATAGAAAAACCGGCTACAAAACCCAAATACCGGCGAGTAAACCATAAATAAAAAATGACAACAAGTACCTATATCCCACATCTAAACGAACCGGTTTTATTTCGGACTTGTCCACCTCAGCATCGCCAACTATCTCCTCGTCCGCCCCCTCTACTTCTAATCCGCACCACTCAAATCAAAACCTTTCAACTTTTAAAATATCCGTAGTCCTTTTGATCAATCAAAAGGACTATGGCCTTTGTTTTGATATCTATGCTTTGATAATCCGAGATTGTTTTGAATTTCGGATTTCGTACTCCGGATTTTAAGCGTCCGCTGCCTTCTCGGAGCGCAGCGAAGATCCCCGAGTGGCTGCTACTCCTGCAAGCAACAGGGGACCCAACTACTCCGTGGCTGCCTCCTGTGCAGCAGCGCTTTTCTCCTGCCTCGGCATAGCTATCGTCCCCGTCCGCGCAACGTTCTTTATCCCGTAGGGCTTGCACATCTCGATAAACGCCTCAATCTTCGCCTCAGGCCCGCTTATCTCGACCATAATAAATTTCTGCCCTATATCGACAACCTTGCCCTTGAAGGTTTCTATCAGCGCCAGTATCTCCGCCCTTTTATCCGCCGGCGCCGCTATCGTTATCAGCATCAAATCCCGCGCAATCACCGACTGGCCCGCAAAATCCTGGACCTTCACGACCGGAATAATCTTCGCTAATTGCTTGCGAACCTGTTCTAAGACCCTGTCGTCGCCGACGACCACGATAGTCATCCTGCTAAGCTCCGGGTCTTCCGTCCGCCCGACGACTAATGAATCGATATTAAATGCTCTCGCCGCGAACATACCCGCAACGTGAGCCAAAACTCCCGGCCTGTTCTCAACCAACGCGCTTATTATATGTTTCATAATCGTTCCTCGATACTTGATTCTCGATACTCGTTATGATTGTTTACTACCGTCTTAATGAAATTATTTATCATCTTGCCAAGATGGTCGTACTCTTCACAAAAATAGTTATAACTACTCTCATTACTAAATGATTTAGTTTCATACAGCGTCCTTAAATGGTCTGCCGTTTCATCGCATGAAGCAAGAGAGTATATCAGGAATTTGACGAATTCTTGTTTATATTTCCGTCTTCCAAAACCTTCTACGATATTGCTTTTAACTGATTTGCTTGACCTTCTTATCTGGCTGCCTTGTTCATATAGCTCGAATTGTGGCAGCTTTAAGCTCATCTGGTGAACTTCAATGGCCAACTTGTGAGCTTTTTTGTAAATATCCAAATCCCTATAGCTCTTGTACGCCATTTCCAATTCTCTTTATATAACCTGTCATCTTCGTGCATCGAGTATCGAGAATCGAGCATCTAGAATCGAGTATCCAGCATCGAGTATCCAGCATCTAGTATCCAGCATCGAGCATCTAGAATCGAGCATCCAGCATCGAGCATCAAGTATCGAGCATCAAGTATCTAGCATCGAGTATCGAGTATCCAGCATCGAGTATCGAGTATCCAGCATCGAGTATCCAGCATCTAGTATCGAGTATCGAGTCACGCCATACTTTCCAGCAAATCCAGCCCGTCCATCTCACTTAAGCTCTTGCCCGCCGCAACCATAGGCCAGACGTTCTCTTCCCGTTCAACCTTGAAATCAACAACGCAAGGCCGCTTCTCGCCTAACATCTTCTCTATCGCCTTGGGAACATCCGCTTTTTTCTCGACCGTCATACCGACCGCTCCAAGCGCTTCAGCCACCCGCTCATACTCGGGATTCGCCAGGTAAGTTTTTGAATACCGCTTGCCGTAGAAAAGCTCCTGCCACTGCCGGACCATCCCCATATACCCGTTATTGAGGATACAGACCTTAATCGGCAGCTCGTATTCCACCGCTGTGCTAAGCTCCGTCATCGTCATATTAAAGCCATGCTCCCCGTCAATATCAACAACCGTCGCATCCGGCCGGCCGACCTGCGCACCTATCGCCGCCGGCAGTCCGAATCCCATTGTCCCCAATCCGCCCGAGCTTATCAACTGCCTCGGCCTGCGAAACTTATAGAACTGAGCCGTCCACATCTGGTTCTGCCCGACGCCGGTCGTTACTATGGCGTTATTCTCGGTCAGCTCACAAATCTGCTCGATAACGTATTGCGGCTTGATATTCGTCGATTTTTTATCGTATCCAAGCGGATATTTCTGCTTCCACTGTGCGATTCTTTCGAACCACTCCTTGCGCTCGCGATGTTTGACTTCCTTCGCAAGCTCAGCGAGTATGTATTTCGCATCGCCGACGACCGGAATATCCGCCCGAATGTTCTTCGCTATGCTCGCCGGGTCGATATCAATGTGGATAATCTTCGCATTCGGCGCAAACGTCTTCACCTTGCCCGTCACCCTGTCGTCGAACCTCGCCCCGACCGCAATTAGCAAATCGCACTCCTGAACCGCATAGTTCGCGAACGCTGTGCCATGCATGCCTAACATATCCAGCGATTCGGGCTTTGTCTGGTCGTAACTGCCCAGAGCAAGCAGTGTCATAGTAACCGGTATATGGGCCTTTTCGGCAAGAGCGCGAAGCTCATCAGACGCGTTGCCGATGATAACGCCGCCGCCGACGTAGAGGACGGGCTTGTCCGATTTGTTGATTGCCTCGGCCGCCATCGATATCTGCCGGGAATGTCCCTTCGTCCGCAGCCGATACCCCGGCAGCTTCATCTCGACGTCGGGGTCATATTCGGTCTTTGCGACCTGAATATCGACCGGCAAATCGACAACAACCGGCCCCGGCCTGCCCGTCGATGCGATATAAAACGCCTCCTTGACCGTCCGCGCAAGGTCTCTGACGTCTTTGACAATACAGTTGTATTTCGTCACCGGCCGGGTAATACCCGTGGTGTCGGCTTCCTGAAACGCATCGTTGCCGATTAGCTCGGTGCGAACCTGCCCGGTTATCGCGACAATCGGAACCGAATCCATCATCGCCGTAGCAAGCCCGGTAACAGTGTTACACGCACCCGGCCCGCTGGTGACGACTATAACGCCTACCTTGCCGGTGGCCCGCGCATAAGCGTCCGCCATATGACAGCCGCCCTGTTCATGACGCGGAATGATAAATCGAATAGGCGCATCATACAGCCGGTCAAAAAACGGCAGAATCACCCCGCCCGGATAGCCGAACATTGTTTCGACACCCGCGTCAATCAGCGACCGGACTAAAATTTCAGCGCCAGCGAGAAGTGAGGATTTGTCGGCCGAATCGGCCGAACGTGAGGACTTACGTTTCATAACGTACCCTTTCCCGATATATTCCGGCAAACTACAGTTTTCCGGGCCGCTTTCGACAGGCCTGCCGACCCCGCCACAGGGCCGACCCGCCTGAACAAAGTTTCAGGCCCAACTATAATCCCGAAACGCCCCTGAGGGGCTTTCAGGACTGCATTTGCCTGTTTTCAAGCAAACGCACATTAAATTGTAGTACTTACGCATTAGTCTGTCAAATGTTTTCGGCATTTTTTCTCCCCTCCAACAAAATTTCTGGTCACTTTCCGCAGCGAACTCGGCGGTTTTAGGGGAAAGTTCAGGCGGGCAAACTCACCGAAGTACTTCTTCGCTCCCTCGTCGCGAGCTTTCGCAGCTTCAAATTCGCTCTTGAAGGTGCCCAACCACTTAGTTTTGCCTTTGTACTCGATTTTAGCTTTCCAACGCTGCGCCCGAGTTTCAAAAAAGACACCGATAAATCGAGAGGTCGTTTTTGATTTTGTTTTTCGCTTGTTATAAACGTTCTGAGCGTGCGTCGCCAGGCGGAGGTTGGCTCTTCGATTGTCCAGGGAGTCTCCGTTTTTATGGTCAACCAAAAGCCGCTTCCGCGGTTTCATAATCTCACGGTGCATGCGAAGAGTTCTTGTTTTCGTTTGTCCGACATTGTCGCTTCTGACGGCATAGAATTTACCCTGGTGACCAATAACGAACCATTTGAAACTGCCAAGCCGGTAGAAATCGTCTGGATCAAGGACGGTCCATTTGTTCTGGCCAAGGTAAATTTTTCGAAAGGCGCAGCCGAATTTTATTTTGCGATACAGCAATATGGGCCAGCTAAAGATTCTATCCAGCCAGACGGGAAGCGGAATTGTCAGGTTAACATTCATAATTAATCCTTGTTCAGCGTTCATTCCGCCTACGGCGGATAAATGTTCATTGTTGTCTCTATGAACAATGAACCACCAACAACCAACATTTTGATTTTTCTGCCTTTCCTTGAAGGCCCGTTGTCCCTTGCCCTTCTGGGCTGATTTTCCTTCGTCCCGCCTATGAGGCGGGAACCCTCCTTCGCCTTCGGGCTACGGAGGGTAAACCCCCGGATAAATCCGGGGGCTAAACACTTCAAGAAGCACCACAAGTGCCTCCATCCTATGGCGCGAACCGCCGACATAAGGCGTCGGGATTCTTGCCTTACGCTGGATTGACCTAAAGGTCTCTCCATCCTATGGCGCGAACTTGCGCGCTTTTGTCGAAAAATCGTGTTCCCGATGGCTATCGGGATGCACTTAAGTGCTTATAGGGAAAGGGGTAAAAAATTTTTCATTTTTTCGGGGATAGGGCGAAAAGCGCTTGCGCGCTTCTGCTGAACAAATGTTTAATACAAACGTTTAAAACAAACGTTTAATTGGGGAGTCCCCCGCTAAAAAAGTGCGAGGGCAGGCAGGTCCTTCGACTGCGCTCAGGATCTCCGCTTCGCTTCGATTTAATCTTGCCCAGATTAACATATGCGAGTGTAGAATTAAGGCCACAAAAACCGCGATTCAGGGCTGTTAAGTATTATTCTAAGCAGCTTTCAGTTGAATTAGTAATTGGATAAACTGTGTTTTACGATTAGCAATTCTTGGTGCTTCTTTAGGTTTACGAAAGATTTTTAGGTAGATTTAATAGCACATTCTCTCTAATACGACTTATAACCAAACTAAAAACACAAGAAAGCTAAGGATTAAGTCGTTATGACAAAGAATTATAATTGCTGTGAAGTATTGATTTCTGTGAATATCATGATATAATTTAAGTGGCTTATAGGAGGTTTGGTTATGGGAAAAGTTCATTTGTCAAGCAAGGAGCTTGCCGAAGCACGCAAGAAAGCGGTTAGTGGAGCATGCCTTCCAAAGAACATAAGAGATTCTTACAATGTTTCAATCAATGACAATAAAGTTGCTCTATCCAAGAAATCTGATAAGAAAGGTTGAATAATCAACCTAGCACGGAATGCTATACACCCACAACGACGAATATCGAGCAATACACATTAAGGAAGGGGCTCATGTCCAAAGAGAGGAATATCGGTCTCCTTGGAGGAGAGACTTTGCCAGGCTAATTCATTGTCCTTCTTTTCGAAGACTTCGAGGCAAAACACAGTTGTTTCCAGGCCGTGAATCCGATTTTTTCAGGGATCGATTAACCCACTCCCTTGAAGTAGCCCAAATAGGTAAATCGATAGCTATAAAGATAAACCACGATCTAAAATCCAAGGGTCTTAAGTATCAAATTGACACTGATCTTGTAGAATTCGCTGGATTAGCACATGATCTGGGCCATCCTCCCTTTGGCCACTTTGGAGAAAATATCCTCGACCGCAAAATGATCGAATGTGGGGGGTTCGAATCAAACGCGCAGACTCTAAGGTTGATCACAAAAATAGAGAAACGCCACAATATTGATGAAGCTCCGTGTGGATTTTCCAGTAGCGGGCAAGATATAAGAGTAGGGCTGAATCTTGCCGCCCGCTCAATTGCATCAATACTCAAGTACGATGAAGAGATCCCCTTTGAGAAGGACGATAGAATTACCCCCAAAAAAGGCTTCTATCGATCAGAGCGGGATATTGTCAATGCCATAAAAGAGAAAGTCTGTGGAAAAAAATTCCATGACAAATTCAAGACTGTCGAATGTTGGATCATGGATATAGCAGATGATATCGCTTACTCCACATACGATCTAGAAGACTCTTTCAAGGCAGGTTTCCTAAAACCTATTGATTTGATTTGTGCCAATGAGACCGTCCTGGAGAATGTTGCCAAGAAAGTAAACGAAAAATCAGAAACCACCCTGTCTCGGGAAGATGTTAGAGAAGAAATCCATAAGATCTTTTTAGATGTATTCATCTTGCCTGAAGGCTTTGAAGAAGCATACAGAAACCCTTCCCGTGAGGACCTTGAGGAATTACATCTCTTTTCCATAAGATTTGCCCACATAATTTCAGGATCGCTAGCGAGCAACCCGCGTAGGACAGACTTGACATCATCTTTAGTGGGAGGAGCAATACGAAAAGTTGGACTTACCAATATAAATGATGAATTTCCCGCGTTGTCAATCGTCGAGCTTGAACCAGATAAAAAAATTCAGGTAGAGATATTGAAAAACTTAGTCTATGAATCGCAAATCATGTCTCCCAAAATACAGATGGTCGCATATAGAAGCCAAGAGATTATTGAAACCATCTTTAAGACCCTTGCAGGAAAAAACGGATTCAGACTTCTACCAGAAGACTTCCAAGAAACATACAAGGCAGCTCCGAGTCCCCAAGATAAGAAAAGGGTAATATGTGATTTTATTGCCGGAATGACTGATAGATATGCAATAGAATTCTATGGACGACTGACATCTGAGAATCCTGAGACCATCTTTAAACCTATATGAAAAGCTATTTTCCAGATCTTTCTTCTCAATACTAATTACATTTCCATACAAATCATACCGCGAATGGAATATCTCGACAAGTGGCAAGGCCAGAAGCAATGGTCTGAGAGGTGCGTTTGGGTTTAATAATTGCACTTTAAGCGGTGTTTTGCCTCATAATACCGCCTGGCTGCACATCTTCTAAAGTAGCTGCCATTCTGCCCTTTGTCGGCGAGTATTTTATTAACCGCGGCATCCTGCTTGCGCTTTTGCTTTTTCGCCTTTGCAAAAAGCTCCTTCAACGGCACCTCACGGACGTTGCCGATACACGCCACACGACTGCTGCAAAAGCCAATCTCACCGTTGGTTCGTACCACGGGATTTCGCTCAACGGGACACGGATGCCTGCGCTGCTCATCCAAATACTCCTCGCCTAAAATCCCCACCAGTTCGTGATACAATCGTCGATACTCATCTTTGCTCAGCGCTATCGACTCATAATTCGCAATTGCTCTGCCTGTAAATACCGGCGTCTCGAGATAAAACTTCAAGCCGGCCGCTCTGCAGAATCTCGCCACGCCTGGAAGCGAATCACAGTTTATTCGGGTGATTACCGCCTCGACTCCCACTAACTTTTTTCCTTCCGATTTCCGCTGCGCTTCGAGCAGGTTTCTCAGTCCCGCCGGTATCCTGAATCTCCCGGCTCCGCCGGTATCCTTGCAGTCATAATCGACCCATTCGTAAGCATTTTTCTTTCCAGCCATTCTGTCAAAGACGTCCGGCTTTAGACTATACAGCTTGAAATACGTCACCACCTCCCTGCTAATCAGAAACTCCGCGGTATCTGTGTCCAGTACCGTCCCGTTGGTGAACATCACAACGGTCATTCCAAGAGCCCTGATGTAATCAATCAGCTCACGCAGCGACTCATAGAGCAGCGGCTCACCACTGCCGCTCAACGACACGGCCCGTGCGCGCATTTGCTTCGCCTGTCTGACTACTGATTTTTGCTCATCCAGCGTTAATGCATCCGCCACCTCCGTCCCTGCCTCCGTATAGCAACAAATGCACCTCAGGTTACAGCGATGCGTTACCTCAAGATAAAGCAGACGCACCTTCTCCCTGTGCCCGAACACCCGCCGTATTTTGTCCCTGACAGAACGAATTAACCGCAACAGGCCGGACTCTTTTTTTGACTTTCTCATACCTCTCGCCGGCAGCTTTCTATTCCAGCTTCCTCGTCCCTGCCTTGATTTGGCGCATATAAGCTCGCATCTTCATAAAATTACGGCATGACCGTCTCACAAACTTCCACAATCCCTTATCTTCAATTCTCTTCGCAAAAATCGAATACTGCCTGAAGAATTTCAAAAGACCCATCATCTCACTGACCTCAGTGACCTTCCCCGTCTCCAGAAGCTCGTTGGTCTGCTGGAAAATCAGCGGATTGATAATCGCCTCCGTCCCTATCATAACAAAGTCGCACTCCGTCTTCTCCAGCATCGCCTTAGCGTCGCTCGCTGAATATACCCCGCCGTTGCCTGTCACCGGTATCCCCACGCTCTCCCTGACCTTCTTTATATACTCCCAGTGCGCAGGCCCGGTATAGTACTCGTTGGCATACCGCGCGTGAACCGTTATCCCCGATGCCCCGGCCCCCTCTATGCTCTTTGCAACCCTCACCACGTCAACGTCACTGCCCTTAATCCCTATCCGAATCTTCGCAGTCACCGGCACGCTCACGCTTTTGACAACTTCCTCGACAATCTTCGCTATTTGTCTCGGCTTATTCAAAAGACCAGCCGCACCATAATCTGTATCAATCACTTTTCGAAGCGGCCCGCTGAAGTTCAAATCGATTATGTTAGCGGAACTCTCCAACCGCCTCGCCGCCTCCGCCATATAATCTGCTTCGGAACCTATCAACTGAACACAAACCGGCCACTCCTGCTCGCAGGTTTGCTCCTCTGTGCCCAGTATATTTATCAATCGTCCATCTTTGCTCTGGGCCATCTTGCTGGCATCAATAATCCCCACACAAGTCATTGCCGCGCCAAGCTTCCTGTAAGTCATCCGCAGCGATAACCTAAGCATCCCCGCCAGAGGCGCTAGAACCCCCCTGCCTTCCAATCTGACACTGCCTATCTGCATTACGACACTTATACTTATACCTGCCCTGTCACAAAGAAGACCTCAGCCCTGATTTCCTTTTGGGCCTTGCCCGATGACCTTTTGATAAACCTCCTGCGTTTTCCGGGCCATCTTTTGACATGTCAGATTATGAACAATCCATTCCCTTCCCCGGCTGCCAAGCCGGTTGCGAAGCGTCCGGTCCTCTATCAGCTTCTTAAGCGCCCCCGCCAAATCCGATACCGACCGCGACGGAACAAGCAGACCCGTCTTGCTGTCCTGCAAGTGAACGGCGTCTTTAACGCTCGTAAAGCCCGCCGAAACCACTGCCTTCCCGCAGGACATCGCCTCGAACATCACCGAACCACCCGACATGCTCACCAATATATCCAGCGAGCAAAGAACATTAGGCATATCATCGCGCTGCCCGGTGAAAAATACTCGGTCTTTCAAACCGTCCGAACCTACGACCCTTTGGAGGGCATTGTAATAATCTTCGTGGTCACATCGGCCGATTATGAAAAAACACACCTTCCTCGCAACTGTCCGCCGTATTACTTCTGCCGCACGTAGAAACTCGGCCTGCCTCTTCGATTCAACCACGCGTCCCGCAATACCGACACGAATTTCCCCGTCCACCGAAAAATCCCGCCCCAAGACGTCGCCGTTACAGCAGGGCCTGAACAACTCGGTATCCACACCATCGTCTATCTGCACTACCTTCTCCGCATCAATGCCCGCCTCAACAAGGTTTGATTTTATTCTCGCCGAAATTGCAATACACACATCAGCCCTGTCAAAACAGTGCTTCCTGACATCTCTCGGCCCAACCGGCGCACGCACGTGGATTATTGAAGGCACCTTAAGTCTGCGCGAAATCCACCTCATGTACCCGCTCAGCCACATATCCGAACTATGCACCGCCGAAATACCCTCATTTCGTAAACTCCTTACGACCTTTTCGGCATCTGCATATCGCAGGAAAGCCCTCGGAAATTTCCTCCATGCACGCACCGGATGAATCAGTGTTTTCACTCCCATCTTATGTAAGGCGTCGGTAAATGTCCCTTCCCGCCGACAAACAACAACCGGCTCATACTCCCGGCGGTCAAGATTCTCTATAAGGTACAGAAGCTGCCTTTGGCTGCCTCCCATCGAGCCGCCGCTGCACAGATAAGCAATCTTCTTTCCCTGAGTCTGTTCCGACATAAAAACTATGCCTCACTTTGAATATTTCCCGGCACATTACCAATCATCACCCGCCCCGCCTCTTCCCTGAGGCTGATTTGCCTGGACAAAAGAATACGTATAGCTTCTAATTATGTCAAGTAAATCTGAGTCGCCGCCCGGATTATTACTGTTTCATCACCGGTAGCCCGCGTATGAGTGTCTATAGAAAAATTGAAAAAAGAATATCAGAGACCGTCCTCATTGCGAAGATGGCACAGCGCATCTGCCCATTTCTGAGCCCCAATTACATCAAGGCAGTTGTCAGGAATATGAGAATATGCTCCGGGTTCAGATACACACCTGCAGAAGCTTTCCGACTCGGCTTCTTCGCTCCCGACTTTGACACCGCTCGTCTGGCCAAATTCATAAGCAGAAAACGGCTTACCAAAATCCAGAAAAAGCTTAATCCCGAAGACCGCGCCGACCTCGCCAAGGATAAGGGCCTCTTCTACCGCTTCTGCCTCGAATCTTCTCTCAGAATCCCTCAACTCTACCTCCTTTGCTACGACAAGACTTCCTGGCTCGACTGCTTAAACAATCTGCCGCGTGTCTCCAGTCAGCAAAAAATCGAATTCGTCACCGGTAAACTGCCTCATCAGTTCGTTCTAAAACCCATTCGAAGTGCCTACGGAAAAGGCGTCGCCGTTTTCACCAGAAACCACACCGGCTTCGTCGATACGAACGGCTCATCCTTTACTCCGCAGGAACTGGTAAAATATCTCGAATCAGACTACCCCGATGCATTTCTCATACAGGAAAGAATCCAGAACCATCCCGATATAGTCGCCCTTACCGGCTCCGGCGCTCTTCAAACGGTAAGATTCATAACCCTCATCGACAAAAAAGGACAACCTCGCCTGCTTCACGCCCATTTCAAACCCATAACAAAACCCGATATCATCATCGACACCCACATCGAAGGCCTGCTCGGCAACGTGGAAGTTCCCGTCGACATCGAACAGGGCATTCTCGGCCCGGGCAACCAGATAATCGACACAGGCCAAGGCATCCTGAAAATAATCGAGCATCCTCTCACCGGAAAACCATTCCGGGGATTCAAGCTCCCCGGCTGGAAACAGGCCTGTCGCCTTGCTACTTCCGCCGCAGTAAAATTCCTGCCTCTAAGGACCATCGGCTGGGACATCGCACTTACTCCCGACGGACCCTGTATTATCGAGGCAAACGTCTGGTGGGACCCGCCCAATCAACACCTCGTAATGGATAAAATTACCGAACAAATGTCTGACAACATATAACACCGCCGCTTTGCACAACCTTAAAATCGCACTAAACAAAACATCCCTCAAAATCGTAACAGGAATAGCTGGATATCGATGAGAATTCGACTATAATAGCGGTGAATTGTTAAACTGATTATGGAGGCCTGCTATGTGCGAGCATTGTGGCTGTGGAAAAAATAGCAATGACCAGACCTTCGAGCAGAAGGTAAAGGATATAATCGAAGTTGTAAGGCCAAACCTGCAAAGTCACGGCGGTGACGTCGAGCTCGTCTCGACCGACCCCGACAATACCGTAAAGGTCCGTCTCAAGGGCGCCTGCTCCGGCTGCCCGGGCGCACAGATGACACTCAAGATGGGCATCGAACGACTCCTCAAGGAAAAAATCCCAGAGGTAAAAGAAGTCGTCGCCGTTGACTAAAAGATTCACATTAATGAATCTTTTAGTCATTCCAGCAAAAGCTGGAATCCAGAAATTTAGCCCCTGAATTTTATCCACCGCAGGCAGATTTGTTTGAAATTTATGTTTTAGGATTTCGGATTTTCACGCAAAATGCTTCGCATTTTTGCGTGCGTTCGGCTTATCGATTACTCCATGCTCGGTGATAATCGCCGTGATATTCTTCGCAGGCGTAACGTCGAAAGCGGGATTATAAATATCAACTCCTTTAGGTATTACCGTCCTGCCCGCGAAATGCCGTTTCCTCATCGCGTCCTCCGGTATCAACAGCACAGCCCCCTCCGCCGACCGTCTTTCCCCAGTCCTGCCTCTCAATTCCCTGATTCATATACCTCTTTCTTATCGACCTGACGCCTATCAGGTCGTATAATACGGTTTTGTAAAGTGGTTGTATTTCGCCTCGACCGGGCCATGCGGCTGTTTTCGTTGTTAGTCATCAAAAAAAGCTGTGGAGGAAATTGGAGCTCAAGATGATTATTAGGAACGAGAAGAAGTCGGATATTGAAGCAATATCAGAAATCACCATAGCAGCTTTCGAGAATAACCCGTACAGCAAACACACAGAGCAGTTTATTATCAGTGCATTGCGAGCCGCCAACGCCCTTGCCGTTTCGCTGGTTGCGGAGATTGAAGGAAGAGTGGTAGGTCATATAGCGTTTTCCCCCGTGACTATTTCCGGCCATAGCTGCGATTGGTATGGTCTTGGTCCAATCTCTGTTTTGCCGGACTTCCAGAAACAGGGTATTGGGAAATCTCTGGTCCGGGAAGGCCTGCGATTGTTGAGAGCGTCTGGCGCAAAAGGTTGCGCACTTGTAGGCGACCCCGGGTACTACAAACGGTTCGGTTTCAGGAATCTCCCGGACTTGATTCTTGAAGGTGTTCCCCCGGAGAACTTTCTTGCCTTGCTATTCGGGGAAAACAAGGCTCATGGCGTCGTGGTGTTTCATGAAGGTTTTAGTGCTAAAAGCTAACGATGGCCAAAATCTACGAGTCCTCCCTGCCCCTGCAAGCAGTAGGCAGGGGTGTACCCTTCGTTGTAAAAAACAGTTAAACCACAGCATTAAAAACTCAAAACTATCTCCGCGTGCTCTGCGGTGGAATTAAATTCGCAATCTTGCGTGCGGTCGGCTTTTCTATCACGCCTCTCTCTGTGACAATTGCCGTGATATTTTTCGCGGAGCTACTTTGTGCAGCCATAAAAGAAAAGCCCTGTCCACAAACAGGGCTTCATGTTTTAATCAGCGAGTGCCGAATTGCCGCGTCAGTTTATGCAGGGCCCGCCGGTCGCACGCTCTTTCGTCTACGCAGCTTCCTGCCTACTACCAGGCCAATGGGAACAGCGACCAGGCCGGCACCGACAAGGCCTGCCTTGACAGGGATGAAATCCGTGAGCTTGATTTCCGTGAATCCTTCGGGAACAGAAGTGCTGAAAAGCTCCGGGGCCAGCTCAACGTTGTAATCCTCCAGGACACAGGTCTCATGCACACGGCACTCAGTGAAGAACGTAAGGACGCTTGGGCCTATGACTATATCTCCTTCTATTTTAATCGGCAGCAGCTCTTTTGTTCCGACCCAAATGACCCCCCTGCCCTGCTTAATATCCAACAGGAACTTAGGCAGAATATCCTGGACAACTTTCGCATCATAAAATTCGAAACCTTCCACCTCAACCCCATTGATATCAGCGGTCCCTAATTCCGTGTAGCCCGCCTGCAGAAGAAGGTCGATAACCCCGACAGGACTCAATTTCTCCACGATTTTGATTTGCTCCTCGGTTGCGGGAAACGCCAGATATTTTCGCAGCATCGGGCAAACTATGATGGCCCGTTGTTCCGGCAGGTTAACAGTTAAGCGGTATGCCTGCCGGCCGCCAATGTACCCTTCTTCGGTGTGGCCGTATAGTTTTGACATATACTTGACGACGTCCAATTTGAACGACAGGTTCGGGTCGCACGCAGGCGAAATAATCTTCTGGCCTCGTATGACCATAGTATCGGTGTCTGCGATTTTCTCCTGCACAGCGGCAAGAAGCACACCGCTGTGTTTTGGCCATCCGAATGGGTTGAGCAGGACCAATGCTATTGTAAGCGCTACAATTGCAGCCGCTGAATATTTTGTGATGTTGCTTTTCATAATGCACCTCATTACATAACAAATTCCGGTTTCGCTACTTCGGCCGGAAGCCTCAAATCCGTGTTTCAGCAATCGTGATTCCTCAGGATGCTCCAGTGACCACCGATGAAAATCGAACTTTGCCGGCTCATGGTACATATACCGCTCCAGCAACCGTTCCAGCCAGTGATTACTATCGTTACGCATCATAAGTCCCCCTGATTGCACAAACCCTTTCTCTTCAGATACACTGCTATTCTTTTCTTCGCCCGGCGAAGCCGGCCGTCAATCGACTGTTGCGTCGCCCCGAGGACCTTCGCCATTTGGCAGTAACTCATTTCGTTGTAAAACCGCAGGAAAATCACTTCTCTTAAACGCCGCGGCAACTGCTGAATGGCTTCCGACAAAATCTTACGATGTTCATCATCAACACAATCCGGCTCGTACTGCGTATGGGCACTGGCAACCTCTCGCTGTCTGGGAAGCTGTCGAAGCATATCTTTGGCCACATTTCGGCAGATGGCCCCGGCCCAGGTACCGAAGGATTCCGGCTTTTTCAGCGTCTTGAGGCCCCTGCAGGCCGCCGAAAGCGCCTCCTGAGCAGCGTCCTGGGCAAGGTGATAATCCAGCAGGATAGAATCAGCCACAGCCACCAGCGAAGGATAATATCGCCTGCAAAGCTCGTTAAAACTTTCCGGCTCCCCTTGCAGAGCTGCTAAAACGAGTATTTCGTCTTCAACGTCTGCCATTCACATAACACAATGCAAAACAGAACTGTCCAGTTCGTCTATTAATATGTCTCAATTGAATTACAAAATCGGCGCAAAATCTACAAGAAATGAACTGAAAAAAAAGGGGCCGGGTATCCTTTAACTCATCCACCCATCAATTGTCTTATCCTCTCCCAATTCGGCCGGTCTATCACTGCCCTCTCGGTAATAATCGCCGTGATATTTTTGGCGGGCGTAACGTCGAAGGCGGGATTGTAAATATCAACTCCTTTGGGTGTTACTGTCCTGCCGGCGAACTGCCTGACCTCATCCGCAGGCCGTTGTTCGATGGGAATATCTTTGCCTGTCTTTGTCTTCAAATCGAACGTGCTCGACGGCGCAGCTATATAAAAAGGCACGCCGTGGTCCTTCGCTAATACGCTTAATGAATACGTCCCGATTTTGTTGGCGGTATCTCCGTTGGCGGCTATTCTGTCGGCCCCGGTAATGACCATATCGATTTTCCCCTCCGCCATCAGTGCTCCTGCCATATTGTCGCAAATCACAGTAACGTCAATCCCCGCCTGTTTCAATTCCCACGCCGTCAGGCGTGCTCCCTGCAGCAAAGGCCGTGTCTCATCCACATACACCTTGAATCTTTTACCCTGTTTTTTCGCCTCGTAGAGAACCGATAGTGCCGTCCCCTGCCCCGCCGTAGCAAGAGCGCCCGCGTTGCAGTGCGTTAAAACAGCCGAACCATTTTTCACAAACTTCGCGCCGTTTCTGCCGATTTTTGCGCACATCTGCACGTCTTCATCGTAAATCGCATTCGCCTCCGCCAGCACGATTTCTCTCAACTGTCCCAGCGTGGCCCCTTTGTGACCCGCAACAAACTCTTTTGCCGAACGCCTGACTCTGTCCAGCGCCCATCGCAGGTTCACAGCCGTCGGCCGGGAACCTGCCAAGTATTCGCAATCCCGTTTCAAATCCGCCAGCGCTTGTTTAACTGTTGCCTTCGCTGAAACTTTCTTCATCGCTAAAACTGCGCCGTAACCTGCTGCAACGCCGATTGCCGGCGCTCCGCGAACCGCCAATGTTCTTATCGCATCGTATAACTGCTTGACGTTGGTGCAGCGGATTGTCTTGAATTCCCCCGGCAGCAAACGCTGGTCGATTATCTCTATGAATCCTTTAACTGGCCCCACCCATCTGACCGTCTTAAACATCATAGCCATCCTTGTTTTAGACAAATCGAAAATCTTGACATTATCCCGTCTTCTTTTTTGCTCTTTTCTTCTTCGCCGACGACGACTCATCATTTAGTTTCTTCAGCAGGTATCTGCCGGTATAGCTTGCCGGGTTTTTGATAATCTCATCAGGCGGCCCTGCCGCGACCACTCTGCCGCCCGCCTCGCCGCCTTCCGGCCCGAGGTCGATTATATAGTCCGCCATCTTTATCACGTCTAAGTTATGCTCAATCACCACCACCGTATTGCCCATATCGCACAGCCGTTGCAGCACGTTGAGCAGGTTATGGATATCCGCGAAGTGCAGCCCCGTCGTCGGCTCATCCAGAAGATACAGCGTATGCCCCGTCGCCGCCTTGCCTAATTCGGCCGCTAATTTCACCCGCTGCGCCTCCCCCCCCGACAGCGTCGTCGAAGGTTGTCCGAGCTGAACGTATCCGAGACCGACGTCGTTTAGCATTCGAAGCTGGCGGATGACGGTGGGGAAATTGGCGAAAAAATCCAGCGATTCGGCGATGCGCATATCGAGGACGTCGGCGATTGTTTTGCCCTTGTAGGTAATCTCCAGGGTTTCGGGATTATATCGCCTGCCCCTGCAGCGTTCGCAGGTAACGTAAACATCCGGCAGAAAGTGCATTTCGATTTTTTTAGTACCCTGGCCCTTGCAGTATTCGCATCGGCCGCCTTTGGTGTTGAAGCTGAACCTGCCGGCCTTATAGCCGCGGATTTTGGCCTCGCGGGTTTTGGCAAACAGCTTGCGAATCTCGTCGAGCGCACCGGTATAAGTCGCGGGGTTGCTGCGAGGTGTTTTGCCTATGGGGGACTGGTCAATCTCGATGACCTTGTCAATCTGGGCCGTTCCGAGGATATTTTTATGTTTGCCCGGCCTGGCACGCGAGCTATACAAGCGTCGCCTCAGTGCGGCCAGCAGGATTTGACTGACAAGGGTGCTCTTGCCGGAACCAGACACGCCCGTAACACAGATGAAAACACCCAGCGGAAATTTGACGTCGATACTTTTAAGGTTGTGCTCGGCAGCGCCTTTGACCTCGATACACCTGCGAAGGTTGAATTTTCTTCTCCTTCGAGGCAGGGCAATTTTTTTTCTGCCGGCTAAATAATCACCGGTCAGGGACTTTCGGCATCTGATTACGTCGGCCAGCGTTCCTTCAACGACGACCTGGCCGCCATGTGCGCCGGCGGCGGGGCCTATGTCGATAATATGCTCGGCGCTTTTGATGACATCCTCGTCGTGCTCGACAACGATTACGGTATTGCCGATTTTCGTAAGGCGCCGCAGTATGCCCAGCAGGCGGTCGTTGTCGCGTTTGTGCAGGCCGATAGTCGGCTCATCGAGGACGTAGCAGACTCCGACGAGGCCGCTTCCCACCTGCGTGGCCAATCGAATCCGCTGTGCCTCTCCGCCGGCCAATGTGCCGCTTCGCCTGTCGAGGGTAAGGTAGCCGAGTCCGACGTCGACCATAAAACCCAGGCGAAGTTTGATTTCCTTCAGGACCTGGGCGGCGATGATGGTTTTTTCGCCGTCGAGCTTGAGCTTGTCGAAGAAGCGCTGTGCCTTTTCGATACTCATTTCGGACAACTGCTGAATGTTCTTACCGCCCACCGTTACAGCCATTGCCTCCGGTCTTAGCCGCGCCCCGTTGCAGGCCTTGCAGGGCAGCTCACCGAAGTAGCCGTGCAGCCGGGCCTTTACATATTCACTGTCGGTAGCCTGCCATCGGCGGGTAAGATTCGGTATGACGCCTTCGAACCAAACGCCGTATTCGTCCTCGTCTTCGGAGGCAGTGCCATACATCAGGACCCGTCGTATCTGTTCGGGCAGCTCCTTAAAGGGGACGGATTTGCTGACACCGAAATCCCGGGAGAATCTTTTGACCAGGCGGTTGTAGAAAATGTTCATTCGTTTGCCGCCCTTTCGCCAGGCGTCAATAGCGCCATTTTCCAGGGACTTAGTTTTATCCGGCACAATCAAATCAGGATCGAATTCGAGCATCGTTCCAAGTCCATCGCAGGTTTTGCAGGCGCCGTAAGGGCTGTTAAAGCTGAACAGGCGAGGCGACATCTCCTCCAGCGACGCCTCGGGGTGGTCGGGACAGGCGAATTTCTCACTGTATATCGACTCATCCCATTTGCCGTCGTTGGCACCTTCTGTCGGCTGCTGGCTCAGGACAATGACGACGCCATCGGCAAGTCGCAGGGCCGTCTCGACCGAGTCAGCCAGGCGGACCCTTACCGATTCGTTTATCACCAGCCGGTCAACCACGGCTGCGATGCTGTGCTTTTTCTTCTTATTGAGCGCGGGGACATTTCTGATATCGTAAATTGAGCCATCCACGCGGACGCGGACAAAGCCCTCTCGCTGGATGCTAGAGAAAATTTCCCTGTGCTCACCCTTTTTGCCGCGGACTAATGGCGAGCAAATCTGGACCTTTGAGCCCACAGGGGACTGCAAAATCCAGTCCACAATCTGCGAGGAGTGCTGACTGGTGATTTCCCTGCCGCAGACCCAGCAGTGCGGCGTGCCGACCCTTGCGAACAACAGACGGAAGTAATCATAAATCTCGGTCGTTGTCGCGACCGTCGAGCGTGGATTGGCGGCGGCACTGCGCTGCTCAATGGCAATCGTGGGGGGCAGGCCTGTGATTTCGCCGACGGCGGGCTTTTGCATCTGCTCCAGGAACTGGCGAGCGTAGGAGCTTAGCGACTCGACATATTTGCGCCTGCCCTCTGCATAAATGGTGTCGAAGGCCAGCGAGCTTTTGCCTGAGCCGCTTATGCCGGTGATGGCAACGAGCTTGTCGCGGGGAATATCGAGATTGATACTCTTTAGGTTATGCTCGGCCGCAGCCGTTATGCTGATTACCTTGTCCGTCCGCTCGTTCATTGGCACCGCCCAAATTACACTCACCGCGGAGCACGCTGAGACCGCAGAGAAAAATTAAAACCTGTGTAATTCCATGTTAATCCGTGTCTATTTACCTTACGTTAGACACTCTAAAATCCGCTGATAATCCAAACTAATCATTGTAGCAAATCCATTCAAAAATGCAAGGGCGGCAAAATCCATTTTTACCGCTGAGAAAGTAGAGGAGGCAGAGACAGCTTTGAGTTTTTAGTGCCGGATTTCTAATTGCGCAAATGCCAAGGGCGGGACGATTTGGCCAGCGTTAAAAACTTCCGGTAATACAGTATGGCGTTAGCATCGTCGCCTTTTTCGACGCTCATTTCCCCCAGCCGATACGCCGCGTAATGAGCAATGTAGCAATCGGGGTAATTAGCCAAAACCGCCGTATACACCTCCTCGATTATCGGGTCGACTGCTTCTTTTGGCACATTTTCGGCGTCCCGCAGCGCCTCGTAGCACCAGCCGACGGCCGCCTGAGCACCGCAGACGTATTCGAAGTCCAGGTAGTCGGCAGCAACCTTCTGAAAATACTCAATGGCTCCGGTCCAGTTTTTCTGCTCCTGCCGGCAGACTGCAACGATGTAGTAAAATCCGCCAGGCCCGCCCGGATTGACAAAACCGTCCGACAGGTCAACTATTACCCGTTGCCAGACGCCTTCGGCCCTGGCATAGTTTTCCCTCGCTTTTTGTAGCTGCCCCTTTTTCTTTAGCTCCCTTGCCGCCAGATAATACTTCGTTCCCGCCCGGTCAAGACAGCCGATTGCATACGGATGGTCTTTGAAATCAACGATGAATTTATCCAGCAATGCTTCTGCGGTATTGGCGTCTTCTGAGTCGAGGGCATCCTGAATTTCCAGCCGGCGGATATCCAGGACCGCCTTACCCGCCTTAATCGTTCCCGGGTATTGCTCAATTACCTGCTGATACGTCTGTCCGGCAAGAGCGGCCATTTCGGGCTGGTCTTCGTATTCGCGTGCAAGCCGGTAAAGCTCCACGGCTGACTCCTCCTGCTCCAAAGCTGCCGTTGAAACGTCCTCGCCCGCCTGATTCGAATCCTGCAATTCGACCGGAGCAGCAACACCCAGTTCCGCGATTCTCGAATTCGCCTTCTCCGCGTATGTGCTGGAGGGATAATCCTCCGCTATCCGTCTGTATACATTCGAGGCCTCGTAGGGCCTGCCTGCACGCTCGTATCTTTCCCCAATCCAGTACAATGCCCACGGCAAATCCGGATGCCCTGCAAAGTCAGCCGAAAGCTTATCGAGGGCTTCTCCGGCCTGCTCGTATTGGCCCGACATAACAAGACCCATTATCTCGGCCTTCGAGGCCCCCAGCTTCGCACTTGCGGCGAATTGACTGTAAGGGTAGTCCCGGACTATCCGCTCGTAGTTTTGCCCGGCTTCGGCAAATCGGCTCTGCCTTTCGAATCTTTCCGTTATCCAGTAAAGTGCCTCCGGCAAATCCGGGTTGCCCGCGAAATCGACTGCCAATTTATCCAGCGATTCGTTTACCCCGCTGTAATCGCCCGCCAGGAAAAGGAGCATCACGTCGGCCCTTGCGACGGCAAATCCGGCCTTCGCGGCCCAGGGACTCTCGGGATAATTATCAACTATCCGCTGATACAGCAGTTTTGCATCTTCGAAGCGGTCGAACCGTTTGAACCTTTCCGCGACCCAGTAAAGGGTCTCCGGCAAATCAGGATTACCGGCGAAGTTGCCAGCCAGCGTATCAATCGCTTCATTGGCCTGGTCATACTGGCCAGCCATAATAAGGGCCATCGCGTCGGACTTTGCAGCACCCAGCTTTGCCTTTTCGGCCCAGGTGCTTTCCGGGTGGTCCTGTATGATTCGTTGATAGTTGAGTATCGCCTGGTCGAACTTACTGTTGCGTTCATATCGTTCCGCGAACTAATAAAACGCCCACGGCAGGTCGGCGTCGCCGGTAAATTCGATAGCAAGTTTATCTATCGCCGATTCTGCCTGCGCATAT
>Ga0315548_1000512_pt1 | contig 35724 bp, 25 predicted proteins | sample SalMarSW160110MG_2_FD_202540 | JGI IMG/M metagenome (GOLD analysis project Ga0315548, IMG submission 202540) | Salt marsh sediment microbial communities from the Plum Island Ecosystem LTER, Massachusetts, United States - Salt Marsh Sediment SW1601-110 ... | reverse complement strand
AGACTCCAATATGTACACCTTCACGATAATAATGGTAAAAGTGACGAACACTTACCCGTAGGTAGGGGTAACATCGATTTTGAAAGTTTTTTCAATAGTATTAAAAATACCGGAAATGATATCATTATTGCACTTGAACTCGATAATTCAACTCTGGAAGAAAAGATCAAAAACCTAATCAAGGTTATGAATAAGTATACATAGATCTCATATTTACAGAAATAAAAAAACAATGTTAGATAATGGTTCTATACATAATCGTCAAGCAGAACATTACGATGAAAAAATTAAAGGAGATGTCAATGATTATCTCAGAGAAAATTACTTCGAAATCCTTGATAGAGTCGTAACTCTCGCTGATCTTAAAAAGGGGATGCGAGTTTTAGATATCGGAGTTGGGACTGGTTTATTAACTGAAAGATTACCCAAAGGTTTATCGAACTTCGGCATCGACATTTCCGAAAAAATGTTAGAAAAAGCAAAAGAAAAGAATTTACCAATTAAGCTTCAGAAAGGTGATTTTTTAAATATTCCATTTGTCGATAATCGATTTCACAGAATAATCAGCACTTTTGCCTTTCATCACTTATCTTCTAAAGAGAAAGAAAAAGCTTTCACTAAAATGGATTGTGCCTTACTTAAAAACGGAATTATTGTCATCGGTGACTTTATGTTTAAAGATGAAAATCAAAAGAATGAAGTCATCAATAAATTTAAGAAGGAAAACAGAAAGGACATGCTGCTTGAAGTAGAAGATGAATATTTCATGGATATAAGTAGTGTAGAAAAGGTCTTACGCAATCTAAATTACAATGTCATCTATGAAAGAGCTTCGGTACTTACCTGGATACTAAAAGCAAAAAAAGTAGTTGACAGTCCACCTTAAAAACTTGACAAACTGATTTACTCAGCCTAAAATCTAATAAATATGAAAACCGAAGATTCATATAATAAAAAATACTCAGGAAAAGATTATTACTGGGGTAAGAATCCTTCCTCTATAGCTATAAAGCTTACAGAATTAATTTCAAAAATAAATTATAACGGCAGTAAACTAATAGACCTTGGATGCGGTGAAGGCAGAGATGCTGTTTTCTTCGCAAAGAAAGATTTTGAAGTACTTGCAATAGATATATCTGAAAAAGGGCTCGAAAAAACAAAAATGTATGCCAAAGAAGAAGGATTGAAGATTAAAACTTTAAAAAATAATATCATTGATTATTTATTAGAAGAAAAATATGATATTATTTTTTCAACTGGAGTTCTACATTATTTGCCTCCAGAGCAAAGAACTGAAAAATTTGAGAACTATAAAGAATTTACAAACGCCGGTGGAATCAACGCCTTTTCTGTTTTTGTAAAAAAGCCATTTATCAAAAAGGCACCTGACGCCGACCCGAAAGCATATTCCTTTAAATCCGGAGAAATAATGACATACTATTGGGACTGGGAAATACTATACTGCGTGGAAGAAATATTTGATTGTAATTCCAGTAATATTCCACACAGACATGCAGTAAATCGAATCATAGCAAGAAAACCATAAATCATGAAGAAAGTCGACTATTCTCAGATTTTCTCAAAGTATGAACTTGATCCATTACGTCAAAAAATAATAGGAAATACTCTTATTAAAACACTCAAGAAAAATCATTCACAAAAAAATACTTTTAGAATAATAGATATCGGATGTGGAAGCGGAAGTTGGTTAAAAGTGAATTTCAATAATTTAGTTAATTACAAAAATATAAAATGGTTTGGGATTGATAAATCTAAAGAAATGCTTTCATTAGCAATAAATAAAATCTCCAATATAAATTGGATTCAAGCTTCAGCTAACGCATTGCCACTACCTTCTGATTATTTCAATTTCGCAATAACAGAGTTTACCTACCATCATTTTGAAAATAAAGAAGTTTCTTTCAAAGAAATGTATAGGGTAATAAAAAAAAAGAGCACCCTAGTAATCCGAAATATAGAACCCTGGAAGATGCAGGACTGGAGTCTATATCATTTTTTCCCGGGAGCAAGAAATTCCGATTTAGAGAGATTTTTGAAGCCGAAAATTCTAAAAGCCATCCTGAGTAATATAGGCTTTACGAAAATAGAGATACATTTCCAAATTATACATGGAAATTTATATGAAACAGTCGATGAATGGTTCAAAATAATTAAAAATAGAACGCATTCCCAACTTAGGATTATAAGCGATGAAGAATATCAAAACGGAATCAAAAGAATCTCGGAACTATTTCTAAATAAAAAGGAAGAATTAGAAGAAATTCTTTCTAATGATATTTCAGCCATAATTGAAGTAAACGCTATAAAATAATTTCGGCATTATTCAAAGTTATTAGTGAGTGGGTGAGTTGGTTAAAAAACGGACCAACCGACCCACAGGCCAACGATTTAAAATCTCTTTGTCCTCTGTGTCTCTGTGTGAAAATAATTGGGTGTTGTGTGGAGGGTTTTTTAACAACAATAATGTTTTTTCTTTGTGTTCTTTGCGGCTTTGTGTGAGAATAACTTGGGGTGGTGGGTTGGGTTTTAAACAACAAAATATCTTTTTGTTTTTTCTCTGCGGCCTTTGCGCCTCTGCGGTGAAATATTTTTTTATTATTCAATAACCTGTATAACCATTTTCCTCGAACGTGGGCCGTCAAATTCACAAAAAAAGATTCCCTGCCATCTGCCAAGGTCAATATCTCCGCCCGTAACCGGAATAAAATCCGAACTACCTATAATAGAAGCTTTAATATGACTATCTGCATTTCCTTCCGAATGTGAATATTCTGCTCCGGGAGGAACAATGTCCGACAATTTACTTAAGATATCATTTTTCACCGATGGGTCGTAATTTTCATTTATTGTAACCGCGGCAGTTGTATGCGGCACATATAAGTGGACATAACCATCCTCTACCCCACTCTCTCTAACAACTTTTCTCACTTTCTCAGTCACATCTACAAACTCGTTTCTTCTGTTTGTCGAAACGGAAATTTCCGCTCTCTTTTTTATTCCCATTTATTCCTCCTTTGATTGAAATAATTCTTATACAAATTTATTTTCCTGTCAAGTGCGTACAGAAAAATCGAATAATCTTCAGCCACCTTGACATACAATCAAATTAAAATTATATTTTAGTCTTACAAAAAACAAGATTCTTGTAATATTAAAAAATTTTCAATAAGGAGATTGAATGAAAATTTTATGTAAGAAAGAGGTGATATTTCTTTTCTTTTTCGCATTAATTGCCTCAGCCGGCGTCATACAAAAAGAATTAACTTTTGATAAAAACGACATTTCTTTTGCCAAAATTGACAAGTACGACTTTATAAGATTAAAAGGATGCGAGTCGACTGTAGAGACAGGGGCTCCTTCTCTTCCGAGAGCATCTTTTTCTCTTTTAATTCCTCAGGGTGCGGAGGTTATAGATGTTGAGGTTATTTCCGTCGATAAAGAAGTAATTAGCGGAGAATATGATATTTATCCAACTCAACATCCTCAGCCTTTCATAAAAGGTAAAGTCTTCCCATTTGTTGAACCTGACAAGAATATTTACACTCAGGCTACCCCATATCCCGAAAAAATTATCGAGTCTTCTCACACCGGCTCAATGAGCGGCTATAGACTTGCAAGTTTACTGATTTATCCAATACAATATATACCTAAAGATAAGCAGTTGATTTTCTATTCGAGAATAAAGTTCAGGGTTACATACAAAGAGAACGTACGTTCGTTGAATACGAAAACAGAGAAACAAAAAATGATATTTGAAGAAAGAGTCAAAAAATTAGTCCTCAATCCCGAAGATATCGGAATGTCCGAGCCTTCCGTCGGACTTAGCGGAAGTCTGGCATTACTTTCGGATACGGTGGAATATGTGATAGTAACCACATCTTCGCTCAAAGAACCTTTCCAGGAACTTGCGGACTGGAAAACGAAGAAAGGGATTCCTGCGAGGGTTGTAACTCTTGATTCCATCTATGCGAATTATTCAGGTGTAGATAATGCCGAAAAGGTAAGGAATTTCATAATCGATGCTAATTCATCCTGGGGAACAATCTGGGTTCTTCTCGGCGGGCAATGCGACTATGAATGGGGACAGGAAATCGTTCCGAGAAGGAATGTCTGGTATGTAACCTCAGGTGGTGGAAATTATAACGATGAAGATACCATTCCATCGGACCTTTATTTCTCCGACCTTGACGGGAACTGGAATGCGGACGGAGATGGTGTATTTGGTGAATCAACCGACGACGTTGACTTCTATTCGGACGTGTTCGTGGGAAGAGCTCCTGTTCGAACTTTAGCTCAGGCAGAAATTTTTGTTAATAAGGTTCTCACTTACGAAAAAAATCCTCCCAGTGGTTATCAAAAAAAGATACTTCTGCCTGCAGCCTATCTATGGCCATTTATATACGATGAGAGGACCTCACAGGAGGCAATTTCCAATATAGTTCCTTCGGACTGGCAGGTTACAAAGATGTACGAGCGGGACGGAAATTTAATCCACTCGACTTTTGTTGATTCGGTTCGCGCGGGATTCGGGTTCGCTCATCTCATAGGACACGGCAACGAGTATGGTGTTTATACTTATTACGCCGATGCTTATATTAATTCCGATGACATGGATGCTCTTGGTAATGGCGATTTGCTTGGTATTCATAACTCTATAGCCTGTATGTCCGGCGGGCTTGACCTTGTGCCTGACGGAGACTGCTTTGCAGAACATTATCTGACTCCAAGTACAGGCGGAAGTTTCTCCATTATGAATTCAAGGTATGGCTGGGGACAACCCCCAAATATGGGACCTTCGGAGCATATCGACACCTGTTTCTACCATGAAATATTCAGAGAAAATTATCTTTATCATGACCATATTGGTGTAGCACACGCCTTTTCGAAAGACGGCTACGTACCTCAAGTTACCTGGTCATCTCTCTGGCCGTGGTGCATTTATGAGTTAAATCTATTCGGAGACCCGGAAATGCCTTTATGGACGGATACTCCTGCTAAATTAACCGTAACTCATGACTTCGTAATACCCGTTGGCGGCAGCAGCTTTGCTGTGAATGTTACAGATGGTGGCTCAGGTGTAGAAGACGCGCTTGTTTGTTTATATAAAGAGGGAGAAGTATATGAAAGAGGATACACCGATGCTTCAGGTAATCTTACCTTAACTCTATCTCCGCCTCCCGCTTCTCTCGGTTTAATGTGCTGTACGGTTACAAAAAGCAATTACCTTCCCTACGAAGATAGTGTGGATGTTATTTCTCCTTTTGGTCCCTGGGTTATTTTTGATAGTTATTCAGTATTGGACATATCCGGAAATAATGATGGCAATGTTGACCCAGGAGAGAATATTAAGTTGTGGCTGATAGTACATAATGTAGGTCTTGATACTGCTTATAGTATCACGGGTATTTTGCGAACGACTGATTCTTATGTCATCATTGCTGACTCAATGGAAGGATTCGGAGATATCCCGCCCGATTCATTCTTGAGCAGCTTAGAGGACTTTGACTTTGATGTGGCACTGGAATGTCCGGCAAACCATGTTATTACTTTTGAGCTCGTTGTTAGAGATATAAACGATAGTACCTGGGTTAGTTGTTTTTCTGTGCCTATATCAACGCCAGATATAACCGTTTCTGCCGACACCATAATTTTCGATACAGTATTTGTAGATTATTCTGATACATTGGAACTTCTGGTAAATAATATTGGTAGAGATACCTTAGTTATAAGTGATATTACATCTGACAATATCGATTATTCCATTGATATTACTGGCTTTAATTTACCCCCAAATGAAAGTCAACCAGTAAGGGTGATATTTGCTCCGGCTTCTGAAGGTAGCTCCACTGGTAATCTGACTGTTGCGAGTAACGATTTAGATGAACCCAGCTTAACAGTCTTCTTACGGGGAGAAGGTTTAGAGCCGCCTGATATATCTTTTTCACCCGATTCCGTGAGTGATAGTTTATTTGCAGGTGAAACGACTACCCATACTTTAACGATTTATAACACGGGAGAAAGTGAACTTAATTTTGATATATCGATTATGGAATTACTATCAACAACAAAAGCACCAAATATAAGTTTTAAAGTCACCGAATTCAAAAGCAATAAAATAGCAATACCTGACGAGAATTCGGGAACGGTAAATGAGTTTGGAGCGAAATTTTCCAAGCGGATTTACAAGAGTAGCGCGCCTACTTTAGCTTTAGAAAATATACTTGTTATGGAAAATGGTCCGGGTTCATATCATTATAATACAGCTCTGGATAATCTTGGACTATCAAGGACACTTGTAACTTACTGGGACGAATTGCATATGGAACTCAACAGTGGAACCCAGTGGGAGCTGGTTATTGTTAATTCCTATAGCAATATACCTTCGAACGAAATACTTGATTTGCTCAATGATTATCAAGCAGAAGGTGGACTTTTAATATATGCCGATTGGGCTCTTTACAACTATTCTTCGCACTCTTTACTTACAAGTTTAGGTATCGGTTTCGTTTCGGATTTTACAACGCCTTTAAACTTCTATGCCGTCAATACCGGGCATGTACTTTTTAATAATCCGAATGATATAGACAGTCTATACTGGACAGATAACCAGTATAACAGAGATGCTGAGATTGTTGACGTTCTTCCTGGTGCGACTCAACTGGCTTATCTCGAAGGTTATCCTGACAATGGAGCAATAGTGCTTAATGCGAGAAAGAACTGTCTGTTCAATGCTTTTCAGTCAATGAACTTTAACGTAGATGATGATGGCGATGAAAAACTCGACATTGTTGAACTTATAGAGAATGAGATTAGGTTCCTTTCGATGCGCTGGCTTTCGGTTGATCCATTCTCTGGCACCATTCCATCAGCCGATAGTGTACTTGTAGAAATTACATTTGACGCTACCAACCTTTATGGAGGGAACTACTTTGCAGATATTATCATTACCAGTAATGACCCGGATGAGCCGAGAGTTAGGGTTCCTGCTCATTTGCATGTAACTGGGGTGCCTGATATTTCTGTTTCGGAAGACACCTTAAATTACGGTATTGTTTTCACTGGTTATTCTGCAACTGACACATTAATTATTGAAAATGTCGGGACCGATTCACTGAGTGTTAATGACATCTCGTCTGATAATCCTGATTTTACTGTAGATGTAACTAATTTTACCTTGGACCCCGGAAAAACGCATGGTATTGTGGTAACCTTTACGCCCGGCTCACTGGGAATGGTTACGGGAACCTTGACCATCGATTGCGATGATCCGGATGAGCCAACTATAGATATTGCCTTACAGGGGGAATGTTTAGAACCACCGGACATATCGGTTTCGCCTGATTCTTTGAGAGATAGTCTGTTTACGGGCGAGACTTCAACCCATACTTTAACTATTTATAATACTGGCTTAAGTGAACTGATTTTTGATATTTTGATTGAAGGAGAGGGCGAGGCGGAACCTCTGGTATCTCTGAATACAAGAATGTCTATAGAGGACAAGAAGATAAATACTACGGGACCTCAAAAAAGTATAAGCGGTGAAACTGCTGCCGTAAATCAGTCAAATAGTCCTGTTCAATTATACAAATCTTCAAAAACAAGGGGAACGCAGGATATCGCGATACTTGGACCGGATGGCTCCGACAGTAATTTATATCTTGATGATATAGCTCGGTATTTGATAAACTCGGGGCAATTTTCTTCAGTAACAACTATAAATGGATACCTGGTTACCCCTACCTTAGCTGAACTGAAAACATTTGATGCAGTAGGTGCCTTTGGTTGGTATGGCTGGAATGACGCAGTTGCTGTTGGTGATATACTGGCGGATTATGTTGATGCAGGAGGTAATCTTTTTATTGCCTTTGCAGCAAATGGAACCGGAGGCGATTGGATGATTGAAGGTCGGTTTGATACTGAAAATTATTGGTTGATTTCTCCATATTCTTATAATGGAGGAACTTCCTATCATATGGGTAACGTTTATGAACCAGATCATCCCATTATGGATGGGGTAAGTACGTTAATTTCAAGATCAAAATTGAACAGCGGAACTTCTGTTAGTCCCGGCACAACTTTACTGGCGGAGTTCCTAGATGGAACACCGCTTGCCGCTATTAATAAAGTAGGATATAGCCGACGTGTTGATATAAGTTTTCCGTTTTTCACCTCCGCTGTAAGTAATTGGGGAATAGATACGACCTCGGACACAAAACTGTTGATAATCAATGCACTTGATTGGGTTATGGGTTCTGACTGGCTTTCCGAAAATCCCACCACAGACACTGTTCCCCCAGGTGATAGCGTAAAGATAGAAATAACTTTTGACGCAACTGGCCTATACGGTGGTGATTATTTTTCAAACATCATTATTGCCAGTAACGACCCGGACGAGCCGGGAGTTGTTGTTCCCGCTCACTTACATGTAACAGGAGTGCCCGATATAGATGTTTCAGAAGATACTTTAGATTACGGTATTGTTTTCGCTGGTTCTTCTGTTACCGATACGTTAATCATTTCAAATAAAGGAACCGATACGCTAACAATAAGTAATATTGCAACTGATTACTATAATTTTATTATTGATACTACAAATTTTACCTTAAATCCCAAAGAATCTCAGAAAGTTCTGATAACATTTACACCAATCTCACTGGGAACGATTATAAGAGTCTTAAGGATTTATTGCGATGACCCGGATGAATCAACTGTAACATTATTTCTGCGAGGGGAATGCTTAGAACCACCGGATATATCGGTTTCGCCTAATTCTTTGAATGATACTCTATCCGAAGGTGAAATATCCAGACATATTTTGGCGATTTATAATACAGGTGCAAGTGATTTGAATTTTAACATTACGATTGAGAAATCGGATTCATCTGGGGTAAAATCGGCAAAAAATAGCAAACAGCCTGTAGCCTTATCTTCCTCTGTTATTCGTGAGTCTTCTATATTAAGCCTCGAAGAGACGGCCGAACATACACCTTTTGATTTCCACAGTACTCCTCGTCAATTTGCTCCACCAATGATATTTAGAGATAATTTTGAAGATGGCAATTATGACGGCTGGCTTAGCGGAGAAGGCTCAGGTACAAAGGAAGTTACGAATTCTACAGCCGCTAATGGAACAGTATATAGTTACCATGAGTACAATTCTCCGGACGGATACCATTTCAGCGGAATTTATCGCCAACTTGGCGCTGTACAACCTGGTTATATTAGTTTTTATATCCGTTCCGGGTCTACTACTACACATGATGCCTATTTTGTACTACAAAATAGCACTGGTTATGACGCAATCTGGTTTTTCGCAAAAGGAGGCGGATATCTTTATGTCAATTCAAATGTTGGTGGAGACGAAACGTATGCATATACCGCCGAAACATGGTATCATATCGAGTTTAAAAATATTGATTTCATTACAAAAACTTTTGACTACTATGTCAATGAAAACATGGTAAAGGCAAGTATTCCCTTCCGAGATGCTCAGTATATTGAAGACTTTGACCATCTGGATATTTACAATTTTAGCGGTGGTTCGCAGGCTTGGTGGGATGAGATTTTAATTTTGACAGGAGAGTTCCCTACCTGGGTCGTGGTTGATACCCTTTCGGGTACAATTTCATCAGGTGACAGTGTTAATATAGAGGTTACTTTTGATGCGACAGGTTTAGACATCGGCTATTATTTCGCAGAAATCATTATTGAAAGTAACGATCCGGATAATCTCCAAGTAATTGTTCCAGCTCATTTGCATGTACTTGGCAGCGGGATAGAAGAAAGGGCGATTCCGAAAGTCTTCTCTATTTCTCAAAACTATCCTAACCCATTCAATCGCCAAACAACGATAATGTACGGATGCCCGAAAAGTTCCAAAGTTGAGATTCGAATTTTCGACATTACGGGAAGGTTGGTAGCAACTCTTGTGAATAGAGAAGTCGAAGCCGGATATCACGAAGTAATCTGGAACGGATGCACCGATTCCGGCAATAAAGTTGTAGGTGGTATATATTTCTATAAAATGAAGACAAGTGACTTTATGGCAACTAAGAAGATGATTCTTTTACGGTAAGCAGGAAAAAATTACATCATTTTCTACCTACAGGCATTATATATAAAGGAACCTCTTCCTTCAAATCCAGGAGTTCTTTAACCTTATCATCCCAGAAAGCGCCCACCACAACGGTCCCTAAACCTAAAGCTTCTGCCTGCAGGTAAACATTTTGAGCTGCATGCCCGGCTTCCATATATGTATATCTGATACCTCTTTCTCCATATTTTTTTGTTATTCTATCGTAAACTCCTGAAATTACTATATCTACAGCACCATTTTTAACGCAAGATTGATCGAGCGCAGCAAACGAAAGAGCTGATCTAAAGTCACCATTCTTCATTTTAACAATTTCATGGCTAAAAGGAAGATACCTGTATATCCCTTCTTGGAGCGAAAACACTTTCCCTACAACAGCAAAGATTTCAAGAGGATAAAGTGCACCGGCAGAAGGAACTGTTCTAAAATTTCTTTCTTTGTCTGTGATTCCCTGCACCGACCACAAAAGTTGTGAAAGCTCGCTTAAATCGATCGGTTTATTGAGATAATTTCTGATTGACCTTCTATTTAATATGGCTTCTTCAACCGAAACCTGACTTTTATATCTAGGCTCTGGTAGTTTTATTGTATTTTTCTTTCCGGGCATTGTTTCACCTCCTGAGATTCTTAAAAAAGTTACAAAAAAAGACGAAAAAGCGGCTAATATAACTATGATTTTCACAAATTTTTTCATATAAACCTCCCTAATTAATAATAAACTAATAAGATACTTTAGGCAAGAGTTAATCGCCTGAAAAAAATATAAAAACCATAATTGGTAACTTCCAATAACAATAATTCTCTATAACAAGCTTGACAAATCTGATTTTTTACTTAAAATTATAACATGAAAATTAAAGTTCTGGGAACAAGAGGTTCTATCCCGACACCCGGTAAGGAAACAATTAAATACGGCGGCAACACAACATGCATAGATCTGACTATAAACAGTGGAAAAAAAATAATCATTGATGCGGGCTCGGGAATCAGGCTTCTTTCGAAAGAGATTATTTCAAAAAAAATAAATCATATCGACCTATTTCTTACCCACTCTCATTGGGACCATATACAGGGCTTCCCCTTTTTCGTCCCCATTTATAATCCCAATTTCTCAATAAAGATATTCGCTGCTTCTCCCACCTATGAAAAATTAGTGGATATCCTCAAAGGTCAAATGAAACACCTTTATTATCCTGTTCCATTTAGAAAAATCGGAGCTAAAATCGAATTCGAAAAGATAAGAAAATCCGGTATTTCGATTGACGGTGTAAAAATCAGTTCGATATTAACAAACCATCCTCTCGACACTCATGCTTTCAAGTTTGAAGAAAACGGGAAAACATTTGTATTTATGAGCGATAACGAACTTGACCATCAGGATATTGCTACTGTGCCATATGAAAAACATCTGAATTTTGTAAATAACGCCGATATTCTTTTCCACGACGCACAGTACGAAAAACCGGAGATAGATAAGCATAAAGGGTGGGGACATTCCTCGTGGGAGCAAACTGTTTCTTTCGCAAAAGAAGCAAAAATAAAAATGCTTTACTTAACTCATTACGATCCGTCAAAAAAAGACAAACAAATAGATAAAATCCTAAAGATAGCTAATAAATTATCCGGCAAAGGATTAAAAGTAAAGGGCGCTCAAGAAGACAAAGAAATTAAATTATAAAAACTCCTAAATTGAACATTTAATTTATGTTTTATGAAAATTTTATTAGCAGATGATGATAAGAAAATATTAAGTTCACTTTCAAATATTCTTTCTCTCCAGGGACACCATTGCAAAACCACTTCAGATGGTTACGAAGCAGTTACTGAGTATAAAAAAAACATCTATGATTGTATACTTCTTGATATTGAGATGCCTATAATGAACGGTATAGAAGCAGCAAAAACGCTGATTAGCATAAATCCTGATGTATCAATAATAATGGTTACGGCATTCAAAGACATTGACATAATAAGAAGTACCATGCGAGTAGGCGTATTTGACTATCTTGTAAAACCCGTTTTCCCCGAAGAAATTGTAAGAGTCCTCGAAAAAGTAAAAGAAAGAAATTTTCTCCTGCAAATAAAAAAAGATTATCAAATAGAGTTGGAAAAAAAGATTAAGGAACAACGCGAAAAAATTGAAAGGAAAATGTTAGATACCATTACCTCTCTGGTCAATGCTCTCGAAACAAAAGATCCCTATCAGGAAGGGCACTCAAAACAGGTTAAAGAAATTGCTCTAAAAATTGCAGATAAGCTTGGCTATTCCAAAAAAGAAAAAGAAATGCTTGGATACGCATCTTTGATTCATGATATAGGTAAAGTCGGCATACCCGATTCTATATTAATGAAACCTAATACTCTAACAGAAAAGGAATATGACATAATGAAAAAACACCCGGAAATAGGTAACTTCATAATTAATCCAGCTATCGGAAATAAAAAAATACTAAACGCCGTCCTTCATCATCATGAAAGATTTGACGGTGAAGGTTTTCCGGAAAGACTAAAAGGGAAAAATATTCCCCAATCAGCAAGGATACTTGCTATTGCAGATTCTTTAAGTGCAATGTTATCAAAAAGACCCTACCGAAAAGGACTCGAAAAAAAACACATTATAAAAGAACTAATAACTAATTCCGGAACTCAATTTGATCCGGAATTAGTTGAAATAAGTCTAAACCTTATAAGAGAAAATAAAATCAAGTAAAAATTCTGAAAATTATTATACACAAATAAGTTAAGTCAATTTTTATTTTTCGACTAAAATCCTGTATCTAAAATTATAACCAAATTATACTTCGTCAGGTCGCGAAAATTCAATAGATATTTTCTTATCAACGACAGACACCTCTCCACCCACTCTACTAAGCGTTTTTTTCATGGCATAAAATGGGAGAAATTCAATGTTACCGGAAAGTTCCTGAAAAGCACTAACAGATAATTTGGTAAAAGAAGGAGAAACAAAACTGATAAGACAACTCTTATCCGTCACATTAACAGATAAATCATAATTACCGCCACAAAATTCGATCAAGGTATCAAAAACAAAAATGAGTTTTTCTTTATCTATCTCCAAAACACAAGAATTTTCGGTTTTTATATTATAATTCTCTTCTATAAATTTACCTATTTCCACTTCTTCCAAATTAAGATTTCTATATTTTAAATAAGGTTCATAAAGCATCTGTAGTTCTTTTGTTTCTTCGTCTAAATCATTAAGTATGTTTTCTTCAATTAATCCTCGCAACGCTACAATGAATTGCTGAATTCCTCTGACCTTATGATCTATTGTCGAAAGTATCTCTACGGTAACTATTTTGTGAAATTTTTCCATTTCTCCGTATTCCATATACAAAAACAATATACGAAAAAAACCCAATATGTCAAGAGCCAAATTAGGGAAAAACCTAATATTATTTTAATTCCTTTCTAATAACCTTTGTTTCGGAAAAAAGTCTTTCAATTTTTTTTCTGTAAGACTCATCTAAATCTTTATCTCTTCTCCGCATAACTTTAATGGCTGTATCGATAGCTTTATCCACCTTATATTCTTCCATGTCTCCCCCCCACCAGCTAAAAGGAGGTACATATTTAGGAGGAAAACCTCTTCCAAACAAATTACAAAAAGGTTCAACAATTGTGCCCGTATTAAAAGAGGTATTGATAGCGGTTTTCGAGTGATCTCCAATTATCAATCCAAGAAACTGCATACCTGTCTCGTAACGTTTTCCCTCTAAGACAACACTTATTTTACTATAATTATTTTTTAAATCGGAATTAGTTGTACCTGCTCCCAAATTCACCCATTCACCAACAAAAGCATGTCCAAGAAAACCTACATGCTGTTTATTAGAATAACCCTGAAATATACTGCCTTCAATCTCACCTGAAGCTTTCACTAACTCACCAATCGCCACAATATCCAAAAGACTTGCGGGCTTGATTTTAGAACGCTTACCTATATAAGCAGGACCTTTGACACAACAATGGCTTTCAATAACCACACCGTCATCAATCCAGATCGGAGCATCTTCCGCATTTAAAACAACGTACTCCGCAAGCTCCACACCATTACCTATATAAACATTTTTCTTATTTCTTATACTAACAAAATTCCCTATCGGACTTAAAATTTCACCTAAAGACAAATCTTTACTTAAGTCCGTATTCAATCTTTCCGAGAGACCAGCTATTACGTCCCATATAAAATTATAAGCAGGTATTTCCTTTGTAATTACATTGAACCCACTAAAATTTTTATCTTCAATAATTTTATTACCTCTGTACCCAAGAATATCACCGTCGTTATTAATAACACATGTATTTCTGTCCAGATCATTAAAAAAACTAAAGTCCCTTAACCTCGCATTCAAAAAAAGAGTATCGTCCTTCACTTTAAATTTGTCCCCGTAATCCTTTCTTAAAGAAAGGGTTGACGGTTTTATCTTGAATTGCAGAAACACCCTTTCTTTCTGTGTCCACCTACCGGTCCTGATCTCATCGACTGTACGCAATCTTGCAATAGGAAAGAAATTGCTGACTTTTTCATCCTCAAATAAAACAATCTTCATAGTTGTATTTTATTGAATTAAGAGCATAAGTCAAGGGTTGAAATCGGCGGTAACACCCATTCTTATGTTATAATATGTTTCTCCTGAACTAAGCTCATGAATTTTTCCGTTTATCACGAGATGAACTTTCTCGGTAAAATCGAGGGTAATGGAAGAATTCAAATCGTAAAAAAATCCTGGTGGATAAAGATCGTTCATCCTATAAGAATTAACGTTCCCATCAGCATAATAATTATAGCCTAGGGTGACCTGAATCAGGCCGTTTTTTTTATCCCCGGAAATCATGTATCCTAAACCTATAATTGGGGAAAAAAGAGTATCTTCTCCTGTTGTAAAGAGACCTTCTAGTTTAAATTCGATGCCCTTCTCATTCCAGAAACTTATAAATCCACCAAATTTATCTTCTTCCGAGCTCCACTCCCTTGTTAATCCCAGTTCCTTATAGCCACTTGAGCTGTTTTCCCATCCAAAATCAATCTTTTTGTAATCGCGGTCAGGAAAACTCAAAAAGGCTTCTCCGTTATTGGATTTAAAATTTCCTTTAAAAAAGACTTTATTTTTGCTTTCCTTAGGAAACTTAACACCTATTAAACCATCGTTTGTAGACGCCAGTCCCGGATTATACGTCGAATTAAAGTATCCGTTGAGTATAATTGCCAGCTCGCTACGAACAGAAATGCTTGCCGAGTATTCTTTCGAGTCTCTTTCCTCTCCTGTATATATAATTCTTTGAACATAATCTCCGTATGGATTTTCATAATAAGTATTGGAAGTTGAATCAAACGAGTAATTCCCCTCTCCGGGATTTACATTTTGATAATATTTTTCCCAGATGCTTGCCTTCTTTCTGGAAACATTAAACTGACTCCTTAAATGGAAATCATTTAAATTAAAATTCGTATTTAGAGTACCATTAGTAATTACTTTCATTTCCCCGGAACTCAAATGTTTCCTGTAAATTTGTGATGCAATTAGCGATATTCCTCTGTATTTAAAATCGGTTTTTGCGGAATAAACTTTAGCTGTGTCTATCTGGTTTCTGCCTTCCAAGCCGTATGCCAGAGCAAGATATGAACTGCTCAAAGAGATTTCCTTTTTATAATCATCTTCTCTCTGAAAATTCCTATAAAAAACTTCATAATTATTTAATTTAAATCCTCCTTTCAAATCTTTTCGGTAGTCCTTTATGTCTTCCCAATAGAAATAAAAAGGTAGGAAACTGAGATTTATTTTATCTTTACGAATAGAATCGGCTTTCCCATAAGTATAAGAACATTTAATCCTTGAATTCGGAATGAGCTTCACTCCGCATTCCAAAAAATCAGAAGGGAAAACAGCCAGTTCCCAGGTTTTCAATAAATCCTTTTCTCCTTCCCATTCTCTCGTAACAAAATCAGCTGTCTTTTTAGAATAATTAATAGAAAAACTTAAAAATCGATAGGGATTATAGTCGGTATCAATTTTTGCATTTAAACCATCCTTTTCTAATCCTCCGACAGGCATTCTAATTCTTCTGGCTTTAATATCACTCGATACAGCAATTTTTTCTGATTTCTTATTTAACCCAAACGAAAGAAGGTTATCCTCTTCTCCAAGAGGGACTTTCCTTTTAACGGAATATGGGCCGTCACCTGTCCATAAAAAATAATGCAAAGAATCTACATATAAATATTCGCCATTTCCCTCTCCCACCCAATCAAAATACACTTCATATGAACCATTTTTATAACCTTCATAAACAAAAATAGAATCTTGCAGTTCGTAATCGCCATTGCCTTCTCCGACATCCACAGCCGAATAACGATACCCGAAACCGGAATCAGGATAGGACTCTATTAATTCTTTCTCCGAGAAGTCTTCTTTCCTTGTAAAAGAAAGAGAATAATCTCTATTTTCAAAACCGGTTTTATAGAAAACATTACTTTCCCCATAAATGCTATATTGAAAAAGCACGAGAACCACTGATTCGTTATCAAGGAAAACAGAAGGATTAAACGTAAGAGAATTTTCCGAGTAATTTATTACGTAATCTTTTTCTTTTCCGTTTTGCAATAGTCTTCCGTCGAGCCAAACCTGTTCGGATCCTCTTACTATTGAAATGCCGCTTATGTTTTCTTCGGAACTGATTTTGTAAGGACCCTGTTTATTCTCGACGGTTTTAAAAGTGTTTTTTCCGTATTTAGCCTTGGAAATCCCCGCGACTCCGGATATATTTCTCCAGTTAGAAGATACTCCAAGTAATCTTTTATCTACATCTTCATCAACAGTCACAATGTCACCGATTCTAAAAGACATATTATCGGAAATTGCTTCGATAAATATTTCGTCTATTTCGCGCAAGTTCTGAGAAACCGCCCCTTTAGGAATATTTTCATCGGAAAGGATTCCGGAAACATCAAACTGCCCGGCCCTCCCCCCTATTTTCATCCACAAACTCTGGCTTATGTCTGTTCCGCTTGATTTTACATCCACAAACAATCCTTTGTTTCCATTTATAATAAGCTGATTTTTATCTTGAGGTTTTAAGTCCTCTATAATCTCCGCATTGGAAGGTTTTATTGTATCGGATATCCATCTTAAGTAAGTTTCATTCAAAACAACATCCAGATGTGAAAATTTAAATTTTATCGATAATGAACATTTCTCTTTAATTTTCAATTTACCGTCTCTATAATTTATTATATAAGCCGAATCTCTTATCAGCAGTTTCTCTCCACACCACAAACTGTCAGAGCCTTTAATAACAAAGGAATAACCAAGGTTAATCACCGATGTATCCGGCGAATCAATTATTAATATTTCAGATGATATGGAAAACAATAATAATATCAAATACAATCATAACTCCATCAGTGAATAGAATTATAGACAATATCTGCCAGTTTTCTTCCGATTCCCGGCACTTCATTTATTTCTTCTTTAGACGCCGCAAGTATTCTATCTTTTGAACCAAAGTGCTGTATTAAAGAAACTTTACGCTTATAACCTATACCTTCAATCTCATCCAATTCCGAAAGAGAGAGTTTTTTCCTTCTGAGTTTTTTATGATAATTCAAAGCAAACGAATGAGCTTCGTTGCGTACCCTGATTAACAGTCGTAATGCTTCCGACCGGAAAGGTAAAGAAATAATTTTTCCACTCGGTAAATATATCTCTTCAACTCTTTTTGCAAGAGCTATCACAGGGATTTTCAAAGATGTGATTTTCTCAATCACTTTAATAGCCGAATTTAACTGAGTTTTCCCTCCGTCAATTAAAATCAAATCCGGTAAATCTTCTTCGGAAATCAGTCTTTTTATTCTCCTGGAAACAATTTCTCCTATCATCGCAGGGTCGTTTATACCTTCAACACTCTTAATCTTAAAACGTCTATATTTTTCCTTCACGGGAAATCCATTTATAAAAACAACACACGAACCCACGGAATCGGAACCTCCAATATTCGAAATATCAAATCCTTCTATTCTAAGAGGAACTTTTTCAAAAGAAAGAATATTCTGAAGTTCGACAAGAGAACTATTCAGTCCTCTCACGGGATGCAGAAACTCTCTTTCCAGTTCAAGTTTTGCATTTTTCATAGCCATCTCTATTAATTTTCTCAAATCGCCTCTTTCAGGTATCCTGATTTTGGAAGGTAAAAGCTGTTCCAACAGAACCCTGTCCTCTATTTTAACCGGAATCAAAATTTCTTCGGGAATATATGAAACTTTAAGATATTTCCAGAGAATAAATCTACGTATATAGTCCCCTAACGACACATCTTCACCCGAACGAAGAACATATCTCTCCGTGTTAATCAATTTCCCCTCTCTTATTTGAAAAAGAAAAATAGAAGCCATTCCAGATTTATTACCGATCCCAATAACATCTCTGGATTTTTTATCTTCAAGTACCATACGCTGCTTTTTTGTTAAATCCCGCAGGCTCATAAGCTGGTTTCTATAAATGGCAGCCATTTCAAAATTCAATTCTTCAGCAGACTTTTTCATTTTTTCTTGGATTATTTTCTCAAGTTTCTTCGTTTTACCCCGAAGAAAATCTATTATTTCTTCGATAAATCCTCCATATTCATCTTTTCCGATTTTTCCTATACAGGGACCAATACATTTATCGATATGGTATTGAAGACAAACTTTATCCGGTAAATTTTTACCTCTACATGTTCTGACAGGAAAAAAATTTCTAACTGTTTTAAGTGATTTTTTGACAGCCTTTACATCCGCATACGGTCCAAAATAAAGAGAACCGTCATTTTCGATCTTTCTAGTATAAAAAATAGCCGGAAATTCATCTTTTATTGTTATTTTTATATATGGATATCTTTTATCGTCTTTCAATCTTACATTATATTTAGGCTGATGTTCTTTTATCTCATTTTCTTCCAGTATTAAAGCTTCCAGTTCGTTTGAGGTAGCGGTATAATCCAGAAATTTTGCTTTTTGTATTATTCTATTTTCCTTTATAGAGTTTCTGCCGGTAAAATAACTTTTGATTCTCTTTCTCAAATTTTTCGCTTTACCGATATAGAGTATCTCTTCTTCATTTCCGAAATGATATACTCCCGGAAGTTCAGGAATATCTTTTAATGAAATCTCTATCATGGATATAAATTAAGATTATTTCTTATCCTCCGCAAGTCTTAACTGAAATTTAACCACGAGATTACACAAGATTAACACCAGATTTTTTTGTTGTTTAAAACCCACCCCCATCCCAAATATTTCGACAGGATTAACAAGATAAACAGGATATATTTTTTTTATTTTAACCCTCCAAACTTCCCAACCCCTAACTTCCTAACTGATATTTCACACAGAGTCCACAGAGAAAAAAAACAATATTTTTTGTTTTTATTGACTCGCGACCAGTGACTAATGACAAGCGACTGCATTCCATAATGCGGTTGACAAACGAAAAAGAACAATTATTTTAACAATCAAGAACTCAAAAAAAGGGGGAGTAGATAAGATTATGGAAATTACCATTACTTCCGATTATGATGAGATGAGCAGGGCGTCTGCTCGAATAATTTCAGAAGAGATTCAAAAAAAGCATGACCTTGTATTGGGTCTGGCAACCGGAGATACTCCAATCGGTACCTATAAAGAACTCGTAAAAATACATAAAAAAGAAGGCCTGGATTTTTCTAAAGTAAAGTCTTTCAATTTAGATGAGTACCTGGGGCTCGCTCCACTACACAAAAACAGTTATAACTACTTTATGTGGGAAAATCTGTTTAAACACATAAATATAAACCCCGAGAACGTTTATATACCTCAGGGAAATATGAAGGACCCCGAACAATTTTGTATATGGTATGAAAAACAAATTGAAAAAGTCGGCGGCATAGATCTTCAGGTACTTGGTATCGGTGCCGACGGTCATATTGCTTTCAATGAACCGGGGTCTTCTTTTGCAAGCCGTACAAGAGTAAAAGCATTGTATAAACAAACAATAGAAGATAATGCCCGTTTTTTCGACAAAATTGAAGAAGTCCCTCGTTTTGCCATTACTATGGGAATAGGAACTATTATGGAAGCAAAAAAAATACTCCTTATAGCAAACGGAAAAAATAAAGCCGAAGTATGTGCTCAATTTATCGAAGGACCGGTTACAAGTCAGATAACTGCAACTGCTTTACAATTACACAGTTATGTAAACGTAGTTCTGGATAACGAGGCTGCCTCAAAACTTACAAGAACCGAGTATTACAACTGGGTGCGCGATAACAAGCATTTAATCCAGAAAAAGGTAGGACGATAATTTAAACATTGAAGCAATTGAAAATATATAAGTGATTCATTTGTCAAAATAGAAGTCATATTGGATTTAAATTTAAATAATAGTACATTTGGACGTTTGAATTGTAAATAACTTGACAAACAAGAACAATTATTTAATATTATTAACAACACAAAAGGCTTTTCAATTATATAAGGAGGTAAATTTATAAACCTAATAATTTTATTTTTATTTGCTAATGATTATACGCCCTTCCAGTCGTTCTGGGATTTTTATACAGATAACAGAATATCTTCTTCAGCCTGTGGTATGGGTTATACCAGAGTAGCAAATAGAGGTAGCATATCAAGCACCTTCATAAATCCCGCTTCCCTATCTTTAGAAAATAAAAAGCAGCTCTATTTTGAATATGTTTACAAAGATGATATAGAATGGATTGCGGATATTAAATACAAAAACTTAAATCCCAATTTTTCCATTGGTTTTGGTCTGCCTATAAATGATTATTTCCAAATCGGTTTAACCTATCGGATAGAAAATTCTCTTAAGGCGGACTATGGAGAAATGCAGGGAACAGCGGTCAGCGATACAGCTGAAGATGGTTACATAGATACTGGTCTAATAGAAGCTTATAGAGACCTTAAAATCAGTTCTTTTTCAGTACCTATTGTATTTAAATTCAAAGATATGCTTAACATTGGAATCGACTTGAGTTATACCAATTTTTATTCGAAATATTTTCTGGGAACCGACGCTGACACTCTGGAAGCAGAATCTAATACTCCAAAAGTAGAATTCAATAAAATAAGACCCAAAATTGGAATCATCTTCTCCCCTTTGAAAAATCTTTCTTTCGGTTTAACTTATTTAGCTGAAACAAAAGAAGCTGTCATCATTGAAACTGATACCTTAGACCCTAATATATTCCCACATTCACCACCTTCGGGATAACCTATAAAGTTAGTTCTCTAACATTAAATTTATCTTTAATGGACAGTCATTTGTTTTCCAGTGGCTCGGTCGAACAAACTTACGTAAACACTGGAATAAGTTATGGTTTTTAAAACCTTTTTATTGGCCACTAAGTCACCAAGACACAAAGGACGGAGATTTCTAAATAAAAATAACAAATTAGCTGTCAGGCTTTGTGTCTTTGCGTGATGAAAATTTTTGGGTGGTGGTATGGGCTTTAAACTAAAAATATATTGTGCTCTTTGTGTGCTCTGTGTGAGATAAATTTGGTGCGGTGGGTCGGGTTTTAAACAACAATATAATTTTTTTTCTCTGTGTGTTTTTTGTTTTCTCTGTGTCCTCTGTGGTAATTATTTTAGTTAGGATATTAGAAAGTTAGGTGGTCGGGAAGTTAGAACAAACATAATATAAGGGTTGCGTGGAAGGGCTTTGTGTTCTTTGTGTCTTTGTGTGAGAATATTTTTGTTGTTTTAGGGTTGTGGGTGGTTCTCCCTTGACAAAAGCTTATATTTTAAATATTAATGAACATGCGAATTGGTTTTGGATATGATTTGCACCGATTGGTAGAAAATCGGAAACTTATAATAGGAGGAGTCGAAATAAAAAGCCCTCTTGGGCTTCTCGGACATTCAGACGGAGATGTGCTCATACATACTGTTATTGACTCCCTTCTTGGCGCTTTCGCTCTAAATGATATAGGAACACATTTCCCTGATACCGATGATTCTTATAAAGATATTTCGAGTTTACACTTGTTGAAAGAAACCATGAAGATAATTCCAGGTAAGGTTATCAATATAGATGCAACGATAGTTGCAGAATACCCAAAAATGGCTCCTTATATTTCTTCTATGAGAAAAAATATTTCGGAAGCTACCGGTATGGATGTTTCATCCGTTTCCATTAAAGCAAAAACTAACGAAGGTCTTGGATACGTCGGAAGAAAAGAAGCCATTGCCTGTTATTGCGTTTCTCTATGCAAGGAGGTAAGTAAATGAACTTTCTTTTTTTGGTATTATCGCTTACACCGGTAAAGGATTTCAAATATGCAAAAGGACTCTTTGAAGACGGGTTTTACGACCTTGCGGAAACCGAATTTGTTGACTTTATAAGTAATTATCCCAACAGCATATATGCTCCGGAAGCCGCTGTTCTTTTAGTCAAATCACTGAACATGCAAGGAAGCTCCGAAAAAGCAATTATAAAAAGTAAAGAGTTCATTTTTAAATACCCATCCCAAAAAGAGGATTTCCTTATCGAGTGGAGTAAAGCAGAGATAAAACTTGCCAATTACGATTCGGCAATAGAAGTAATAAACCGAATTACAGATAAAGATAAAAGAGAACTCTATCTTGGCGAAGCTTACTACGCAAAAGGAGATTTTAAAGAAGCCCTTAATCATTATTCGAAGTCGGGTCTACCATACAGCAATCTAAGTATAGGCTGGACTTATACGGCATTAAAAGATTACAAAAAAGCTGCATCGTTTTTTGCAAAAGCAAAAGGAGAGTATCCGGAAGAAAGCTCTTTCCTTTACGCTAAATCACTATTTCTTTCAAATAATAAAGACTCGGAAAACGCTTTTCTCTCATATCTTAAAGATTTTCCCGAAGGGAAATATACCGCTCGAACATATTCCTACCTTGCAGATATTAAAGAAAACGAGGGAAAAATCGAAGAAGCAATTCAATACTTAAAAAAAATTCCGCTTGGGGACCCTTCTCTTGCAGGTTTCTCTTATTACAGAATAGGACTCATTGAACACGAAAGAGGCAACTACAAAGAAGCGATAGAATATTTTGATAGCGTTGGCGAAAACGACCTGTATTTCTGGGACGCCCGGTACTGGAAAGCTTTAACTTTAAGTAAACAAGGCAATGAAAACGAAGCGCTTACAAACCTTATTCCGATAAGCAAAAGCAGTTCTACTTTAAAGAACGAATCACTATTTGAAATAGCACTGATATACAAAAAACGGGGTGATTACAACCAGGCTAAAGAAATCTTTAAAAACGTAGAAGGCGAATTATGGGATGAGGCGTGCATTGAAGTTGGAAATATTTTACTGAAAGAGGAAAATTACGTTGAAGCCTATTCCGAATTCATGAAAGTAGTTGAAATGGGAAAGGGAAATGTTAATCTTGCGTTATTTCAAGCCGCATTAACAAAGAAAAAACAAGGTGAATTCAATAATTCTCTTGGTCTTCTGGAGAAATATGAGCAGAAATTTCCCGGAGGTAACGAAATTGGTAAAGTTCATCTGTTAAAAGGTGATATCTATCAAAACCTTAAAGAATACCGGAAAGCAATGGAAGAATACAATAAAGTTGATACAGAAAAGTCTCCCGAACTGGCTCCCTATGTTCTTGAGGCAAAAGGATGGGCATGGATGGGGCTAAAAAGATATGATATGGCATTTAATAACCTTGAAGAATTATCTAAAAAATTTCCCGATTTTTGCAGCAGAGCCGAGATTTATTTCCAGCTTGGTAATGCAGCTTACGCAATGGGAGATACGAAAGCGGCTGAACGGGCTTTCCGTCAGGTACAGGGCGAGCGAAAACCCGAAGCCTTATTCAACCTCGGAAAGATGTATCTCGAAAACAAGGAATATAATAAAGCAATCGAAGAATTTGTGAATATAAAAAGAGATTTTTCCGTTTCGAATTACAGCGAAGTAAGTTCTTATTATATCGCTCTAGCTTTACGAAAAAGTAACGATTTAAGGGCTTCAAATGAACATCTTTATACGATGATTTCCGAATCCCAAGATGCTGAAATCTTGGTAGAATCTTTTTTGCTTCTCGGTGATAATTACTTCGACCAGGCTAAATTTGACTCTTCGTTTAAATACTATACCAGAGGATTCGAGATGACAAGAGAAAAGCTACAAGGCGCGGATGCGTCTTCCTTAACGATCTCTGCAGTCCGGGGTATTTTATTATCCGTAAATAAATCATGGGGAAGTTCACAAATGGAGAAAGAAGCAAAAGATCTTATAAGAAAATTAAAGGGGAGTAATTTAGAAGGAAAAGTTAATCTCCTTGTAGGAAGCATGCTTTTCAACTCCGGAGAATACAACAGAGCTATTAATTACCTGGAATATTCCAACGAGCCGGATAGTTACTACCAAGTGGGTCTTGCCTTTTTGAAATTGGGACGGAGAGAACAGGCAATTCAATTTCTGAATAAAGCAGCAAAAACAAATGAATTTAAGGATAAAGCCCTCCTGGAACTTGGCAGGATTGAATTTAATTCAGGCAATATAGAAGGGGCAAAAAAATACCTGGTCAAATCTTCGTCTAATGAAGCATCTCTTTTGTATGCGCTGTGTTTGAAAAAAGAGGGAAAGGAAAAAGAATCCGTGGAACAGCTACTGCAATTGAGAGGTAAAGTTGAGGGTCTGGCTTATATTGAACTCGCAAAAATCCAGATGGAAAATAAAGATTTTGCCTCCGCATTAAAAAATCTTCAAGAAGCTATAGCATTTGAACGCTCGGAAGCTGAAGCTTACTATCTTACCGGTCAAATATTAATCAATACCGGAAAGGAAGAAGAAGCTTTAAAAACGCTCCTTAAAGTTAAATACTTACACCCGGAAAGCGAGTGGGTATCCGCATCTCTTTTACTTTTATCCGAAATAACCATAAAAAGAGGTGAAAAAGAAAGAGCGTTGAATTATTTACAGGAAATAGTCGAAAGAGGCGATGAACCCTGGAAAACGAAAGCCAAAAACAAAATTTCAGAGTTGAAAAAATGAAAAGAAATCCGATTCTTTCCGTAATTTTCGTTTTCTCTGTATTAAATTTAAGTGCCGATATTCTGGATATACCCGAAGTAAAAGTATACGGAGAAAGGAAAATCGAATTTAAGACGATAAAAAAAGAACTCCTGCCGTTCGAAAAAGAATACCTGGAACCTGCGGTCACCAAAAAGAAAAAAGGGCTGCCAATTTTTGAAGTCCGCAAAGAAAAAATAAATATGAAAAATATTGGATGTCAAATACAGGGAAATGCCGGAACATACCTGGGAGGCCATCTTCTCGGTTACGCAAGAAAAAACTTATATCCATTGGAAGTAGGCATGAATTTCATTACAGGTTCAAAAGCAGTGGACTCATCCCTACAGGTCTTTTCAAGGACTTCCATAGAAAATCTTTACGTTAGTTCGGCTGTTTTGGGCAGAAAATCATTTAAACCTGTTTACCGATTAAATGTTAGCAACATTCACGATATTATCGATTTTGATTTATTTGGAATATATTCCGACTCTCTCATAGGAGTTGCCGATATTGACTTTAAATACAGTTACTTTCGATTGAATTTACAAGTCGAAACATCTATGAACTACAACGTAAAAGTTGCATATGAAGAATATCCGATTCAAGCCGGAATAGTATTGTTTGAGAATAATAGAATCTATCCTGAATTAGTTTTCTTTCTGCCTGTTTACGACTTATACATTAAAGGTAATTTATTTAATAAAACAGGTATAGCTTATTTATATTGCCAATCTCTCCCGTATCTGCCAGAATACTCATCTTCCGATACCTATTACCGCATCGAATTCGGTCAATCGACAAACATCCTGCCATTATCCCTGATTTATTCCCGTTATTTAGACAACTCTTTAAATTACATAGGTATAAAAGGCACTTACAGAGAAATATTTTTCGAATTCGAATATCCTTTGGAATCCGATTACGATTATATCTTAAGAACAGGATTAGGCACCGAATTCTCAGGATTAATATATGCAAATATTTTCGGGTATATGAACGGTTCGGAAAATTACTTTATAGGAGCTGATTTAGGATATAACTTAATGAATTACTTAAAAGTGGGAATAGAAGCTGATTATATTTACAATCTGAGCAGCGAAAACGGTTTCGATATAAGCGGATATGTCTTTGTTTCCTTTTGATATAGAGATATTCAACGAGCAAAAAGAACAAAAACAAAAAAGAGTTACCACTTGCACCAAGTGTGGCAAAAAAATGCAAATCCCCGAAGAACACTACAAAGAAGAACAAATAAAAACTCTAAACTTCGTATGTTCCGATTGCACCAACAACGAAATAGTAGAAACAGAAATACAATTAGAAAAAGAGATCATCTCAAAATCAGATATCAATCCGGATAAAAAATACAGCACGCCAGAAGCAGCCAAAAGATTGGGACTCTGTATCGGGACAGTCCATAAAGAAATACGAAGAGGCAAAATAAAAGCCGGAAGAGGAAAAGGAAAAATCAAACCCCGTTACCGCATTTCAGGAAAAGAACTCATTAAATACGCGAAGAACTGCCATAAACGACAAATAGGCGCTCATAAAACCCCCAGGAAGCGTTTCTCCGCCCCAACCCGCAGTTGTATACCCTTGATTTTGGAGTATAAAGATGAGTATCCTGTATAAAATTAAGGAGGTTTAAAAGTATCAGAGTGAAAAAATCAATTATATTACCCAAAACTAAAAGAAACGACCTTTAAACAAGGAGAGAGAAAGAAGAAAGAAGGCAAATCGAGAGAATTGTTTTAAATGAAAAAGAAAACTAAAGAATTAGAGTATTATTTTAATCCCTTGGTCTTATACTTAAACGATTTGGAAAAAATTGAAGAGTTCTTCAAAGAAGCTGGTTGCAATGTAAAAATTGAAACCGAAAATTTTGTCCTCGGGAATATAAAAGAATTAAAAGAGCAACTAGTAGATAATGTTTTTAATGGTTGGACGGTTAGCCAGTGTGTCAGTTAATCATTTAGTCTGTTGGCCTGTAGAAAAACTACACCAATAAATTTTGATTCGTGTTATTCGCCTGCCCCGTAAAGAAGAATGAGTGTATCGGGGTGCAATTCGTTGTTTCTTCGTTTCTTTGAATTCCTTTTTGGATTCTGATATATCATTTTACATTTTGATATTTGATTTTTACTTTCTAGCGGCTCTGCCGCTTACCCGCTTGACATTCCCCCGCTTTCAGCATATACTATAAATACAGGAGGTAAAAATGGAACAATCAAAAATCTCAATGAAATTTTATAAGGACGCAGATATGGGAAACCAAACTCAAGGGGCGTATTGGTTAAGTTTATATAAAAACGGCAAAAACATTAGTAACGAACCTTTTGTTAAACAAGACCTTGCACAATTGAAGTCTATTGCTCAAAAGAAAGGAGATTCAGGACACATTGAACTACACAAGTGGTTAAAAAATAACCGCCCTAGATTTTTTGAAAAATCCATTACAGATTCCGATCCGGATAGGATTGTTGTAGAAATCCTTAAATTTTTAAAAGAAATTTTATAAGTAGTATAAATGAATGAAAAAGCTAATCCCTATAATTCTATTTATCCTCTTCTGCACCTCTATTTTTTAAATTCATTTTTGAACTTTGATTTGTAATTTTACATTTTGCTATTTGATTTTTAAATTTCAGAAGTTTCCCTCTATCCAATTATAAATTGCTAATAAACGGTCGTGAATATGTAGAGTAGTATAAACTTATATTGTATTGACTTATAACCTCAATTTAATTATTATAGTATATATGAGGATTTATGAAACATTAATCGAAATAGGAATCAAATTATCATCAGAGAAAGATCTTAATAAATTACTCAATATAATCCTTGAAGACGCCTGTAAAATTTGTAAGGCTGATGCAGGAACTTTCTACCTGAAGAACAACAACAGCCTGGAGTTTAAAATTTCGCGTAATTTGACCCTCGAAGAAAAAATGGGCAAAAAAAACTTCCTTGAATCGATTTCTCCGCATGCTTTACCCATATCGAATAAATCCATCGCTGGCTGGAGTGCTCAAAACAAAAAAATATTAAATATAAAAGATTTGAACTCGATAAAAAATTGCCCTTACTGTCACAACACGGAGTTCGAGGAGAAAACAGGATACAAATGCAAATCTATGTTAACGGTTCCGATTATTGACAGGGAAGATAAATTAGTAGGCGTATTTCAGCTCATAAACAAAACGGAAAAATGGGAAGTAACGTCTTTTAAAAAGGCAGACGAAAAAATAGCCGAATCGCTTGCTTCACAGGCTGCAGTGGCAATAAGAAATGCTCAACTTACCGATGAGCTCAAATCCGCTCAGCTTGAAACCATATATGTACTTGGTGAAGCCGCCGAATATAAAGATAAAGAAACGGGAAATCACATCAAAAGAGTCGCCAGTTTCTCAAAAATAATCGCAGAAAATCTGGGACTGGATGATAATTTAATCGAAACGATTTATAAAGGAAGCCCTCTGCATGACATCGGTAAAATCGGCATTCCCGATAAAATACTCACAAAACCCGGTAAACTGGATGCAGATGAGTGGGAAACAATGAAAGAACACACAACTCTTGGATTTAAGCTATTAAAGGATTCTCAATCGGATATAATTAAAACTGCCGCCGAAATTGCCTACACACATCACGAAAAATGGAACGGAAAAGGCTACCCGCAGGGACTTGCAGGTAAAGAAATTCCTCTTTCAGGCAGAATTGTAGCTTTATCCGACTTCTTTGATGCATTGACTTCGGAAAGACCCTACAGAAAAGAGCCTTTTTCTCTTTCGGAAACATTTTCTATGATTGAAGAAGAGAAAGGTAAACATTTTTGCCCGGAGGTTACCGATGCGTTCTTCAGGGCGATAAAACACATCGAAGAAATCAGCGATTATTTTTCGAAACACACGGAGCCCACACACAACCACACCAATAAATTTAACAACAGAGAATAAAAAAATTTTTGTTGTTTTTCACCACACCACCCATTTTTTAACAACAAATTGCACAAATTTCACAAATAAATTTGAGAATAGTCAGTATCTGTTTTTTAAATATTCGTGCTATTCGTGTTATTTGTTGTTTCTCTTTTTTTTAATTCCTTTTTGAATTTTGATTTGTAATTTTGCATTTTGCTATTTGATTTTTGAATTTCAGTGGCTTTGCCGTGCTGAGTTCTTTCTACCTTCTGTAGTTAAAGAATGCGGCAGGATACACTTTTAGGCTCTTGACAATAAATTACTTCTATTTATTTTCCATTATATATGGAGGAACAATGTCATCGATTTTAATACCTGTACTGGTACTCGGAGGATTAGCGCTTGGGTTCGGAGCTTTCCTTGTATTCAGTGCTGAGAAATTTAAAGTCATAAAGGATAAAAGAATTGAAAAAATTCTTGAAATATTACCCGGTATCGATTGTGGTGCCTGCGGAGCTCCGGGTTGTGCTGCGTTTGCCGGTGGCGTAATTAAAGGGGAATACGCTGTAAACGGTTGTAAAGTAGGCAGAGAAGAAGTCGCTGGTAAAATTGCCGGAATCCTGGGCGTTAAAGCAAAAGACGCAACTCATGAAGAAGTAGCTGTGCTTTGTTGTCTTGGAGACTACGAAATAGCAGTAAGAATTGCAGATTACGACGGAATTTCCACATGTGAAGCTCTTGATTTAATGGGTGGAAATAAGGGATGTCAGTATGGATGCCTTGGACTCGGAGATTGCGTGCGTGAATGTCCTTTTGACGCAATTGTAATGAGCGAAAAAGGGTTACCATACATAATAGAAGATAAATGTACTGCATGCGGAATTTGTGTAGAAACCTGCCCGAGAAGACTTTTCGAAATTATTCCCAGAAATCAGGATATATACATTGCCTGCCGTTCTTATGACGACGCAAAAACCGTAAAACAGGTTTGTTCACGTGGATGCATTGCCTGTACTCTCTGCGTAAGAGTAACAGAAGACGAAATAATAAAAATGGACGGGAACCTCGCAAAAATACAGTGGAACAAGATAAAAGATAATAAACAATTAGAACCTGCTTTAGAAAAATGTCCTGCCAGGACTTTCGTAAGAAGATCAGAATTGAAAAAGAAACAAAAAAGCGAACGGTCAATTATAAATGTCAATTAACAATCTTATATTATATTTCAGGAGGAATTAATGCACAGGTATTTGCTGGTAATTAAAGACTTTTCTTTGCCTGCTTACGGAGTTATGGCAGTAATGGGATATCTCGTAGGTATGTTTTTCATAATGAAAGAAGCAAAAAGAAAGAAAATCGAACCTATCCTTTTACAATCTCTTACAATGTGGATTATTGTTGGAATGTTAATAGGAGCAAGAATATGGTACGTGCTGGAAAACTGGGACCAATTCAGTTCGAATTTTATTTCGATTTTCAAGCTCTGGGAAGGAGGAATGGTATTCTACGGAGGTTTTATAGGTGGATTTTTGGGCGGATTTTTATTTGTTAAAATAGCAAAATTACCATTATCAGAAATCATGGATATTGTTGCTCCCGGAATCGCAATAGCTATTGCCATTGGCAGGATAGGATGTTTTCTCAACGGATGCTGCTACGGTAAAGTTACAGATAGCTGCATTGGTGTCAGCTTTCCTTCAAGATGGTTACCTCCTGCATATCTAGACCAGGTACAAAAAGGGCTGATTTCTCAAGAAGCCCAGCGAAGCCTGCCGGTTATCCCAACACAACTTATATCAACCTTGAATCTTTTGATAATTTTTGCAATATTATGGAAAGTAAGAAAGAAAAGAGTCTTTAAGGGCTTTCTTTTCACTTTATTCTTAGGCTTATATGGACTTCATCGTTTTATAATCGATTTTTTCCGGCAGTATTCGGAAAACGCTTTAATACTCAAATATCTCACCCTCTCACAAGTTCTGAGTATAATTTTTATGATAACTTCTACCCTGGTCATAATGTTTAGCTATAGAAAAGACAAGAACCAAAAAGTAAAACCAAAACTCTTAAAAAATAATAAAGAAACACAAAAATGATTTTAAAGTTGCGGGTTTTAAGTCAATTTTTTCGAGTGTAACAACGATTGATATGATAATATATTCTCTAAACAGCCCAACACACCAACAGTCCAACGGACCAACATATTGCAAAAAGGAATAATAATGAGAAAAATATTCTCATTATTATTATTTATTTCCTGTGTTGTTTTCTCTTATAAAATTGAATTGAATAACGGGGAGACTATAAGTTCGGATTCGCTCCGGATGAGAAACGACTCCATTTACGCAATCGACACCGTTTTTTTAAGAAGTGATATAAAATCCATCATATTTGGTGCGGGAGATGTGGAAAAAGGTACGGGAGGGCTCCCCCAGGATATTAAAAAAATTCTTGAAGATAGAGAAAGATTAATAGTAGAATATTCCGATTTCGACGGAGTGGTTATGCTCGATAAAGGCATAAATACGCTCTTTTCTGACGGCACACGCAGTTATGAATATCACTTCCAAGGTTTGATTTTAAAAGATTCCAAAAGAACCTGGGCTAACTTCCAACGACAGTTTGACCAACAAAGAGAAAAAATGAAAATCGATATGGCAAGAGTTATAAAAGAAGATGGCAGAATAATACCTCTCGATATGAACAAAGTAACCATAACAAAACCAAAAGCAGATGATATGTTCTTCGATAAAGATAAAATAATCTCATTCAGCATTCCTGAAGTAGAAGTAGGAGATATCATTGAATATAAATACACAGAGGAAATTTTTAACCCCTGGGATAAGAAAATCTTTTCGATGGGATGGTTCTTCGGAGGGTCGGAACCGGTAATTGAATCGTCCGTCAGAATAATTGTTCCTTCTGAAATTTATTTAGGATTTAAGATAAAAAACGATGGGAATGTCAAAGTAGATTCTGCATCTACCGATTCAACGAGAGAATATGTATTCGAAAAAAACAATACCTTACCACCTATAGAAGAGCCCTTAATGCCGGTTACAGCAGAACTGGTACCTTTTCTCAATATTTCGAATCAGAAAGACTGGAATTATATATTCAACTGGTACGCCGATTTCCAGAAAAGCAGAATGGAAATTACCGAAGAAATCCAAAGAATTACCGATTCTTTGACAAAAGGTTTGAACACTCATGAAGAAAAAACAGCAGCTTTATACCACTGGATTCAACGAAATATAAGATATATATCAATAAAAGGAGCTGTGGCAAGCGGAGTCTCAGGTCATAGTGCTTCCCAGACCCTGGAAAACGGGTACGGTGATTGTACTGATAAGGCTATTCTCTTCTCTACCCTATTAAAAGCAGCAGGCATCGAAGCATATCCCGTCTATTTGCACACCTATCCTGCTCCTGAGTTAGTCAAAGAAATTCCTTCATTCTGGGGAAACCACGCTATTGTAGAAGTTTTCCCAAAAGAAGGGAAACCTTACTTTCTTGACCCTGTCTCTGAATATTTTCGATATCCTTCCTTTGCCACAATGGACCATGGAATGGATGCAATATGCGCACAAAAATCAAGGATTGACTTAATCGAAGTACCACTACCAGAAAATAACCGTAGAAATTACCAATACACAATCGACATACCGAAAAACGGCGGAGCTACGGTAATCTTTAAGTCGAATTACAACGGAAGTTATGAAGCCGGAATAAGAGCTTATTGGGAAAGGCTCGACCCCAGCGAAAAAAAGAGACAATTCGAAAAGATGGCAAAAAGCGTTTCTTCCTCTGCCCTATTAGTTGACTATAATATATCAAATATAACGGATATTTCCCAACCTTTAGAAATGACAATAAAATATGAAGTACCGGATTTTCTAAAAAAACAGGGCGAGTTATATGTATTGAAGCTTCCCGAATTGGAAGGAAGATATACGAAAGACGAACTTTCTCTTTCGACTCGCAATTATGACTTAATTTACGACACATCCGAAGAAATTGTCCACACATTTAAAATAACTTTACCAAATGAAATAAAGATTGTATCTGTTCCGGAACAGTTCTCCGGAAAATCAAAAAATGCCGAATATACAGCCTCATATACCCAAAAAGAAGATACATTGATATTTAAGGACGACTGGAAAAGAAAAAACCGTAAAATAAGTGTTTCCGAGTACAAAGATTATAAGACTTTATGCAATGAAATATTGAATTACGTAAAAAGACCTGTAATTATGCAACTAATAGGAGGAAACTAATGAAAAAGGTTTTTACTATAATAATTATTTCAATCAATATCTTTATCTTTTCTTGCAACCGGCAAGCTTTGAAAAACGAAAATGAATGGAAAGAAGATATAATATACACCGAAAAAGGCGAAGAATATAAATGCAGAGTGACAAAAATAACTCCTGATTCAATATACATAGCAACATCGGAAGGCACGGCTACATTTCCTCAAAAAGAAGTTCGCAGTATCGACCTGGCAAAGAAAAGAGAAGGTTATTTGTGGAAAACCGTAAAAGATATAAACGACCCTATATTATTGCAAAGTTTAAAAACCGACCTTTCGAAGTTCACGGAGAAAAAATATGTAGACATTTATCTTAGGAAAGAATTGAAAATAAAAAAAGATTCCAGTTATGCTTATTCTATAAGATGCATACGGGCTATTTTTTCCGAAAAAGGAAGAAGTTACGGGAATATAAGTTTTGAATATCAATCGAAAGAAGAAGACATCGAAATAAATTTCGCAAGGACGATAACAAAAGAAAGCGAAATACTTCACCTAAGAGAGAATGCTATCGAGGATGCCTCTGTTTATTCCAGAATACCGCCTTACGAGAACACTCATGAAATGAAAATAGCAATGAGAGAAGTAAAACCCGGAAATTTTCTTGATTTTAAAGTTACTATTTACGGAAAAATATCCGAGGAATTCCCATTCATTTTAGAAAATACTCTGGGAAGTTCCGGCCCAACTCTTAAAAGTATTATCAGGGTTGAAGCACCCAGAAGTTTTGATATAGCCTGGCAGAACTGGAAAACAGATTCACCCGAATTAAAATTCTCGGGCAGAAATAAAATTTTTGAATGGAAAATTGGCTTTCTCGAAGAAGTAGAAAAAGAAGAAAATGCGCCGCCAAAATCTTATATTTTTCCGAGGGTAGCTGCCGGACTTAAAAATGATTGGAATAAAATAGCCGGAGACTTCGAAAAACGCTTAAAGGGAGAATATACTGCAGAAAAGAAAGAACCGGAAGAGATATATAGTGAAATTACATCTTTGATTAGATTTGCAGATATACCTTCCTATGAATACAATGTTTATTCTAAAAATGTAGAAGAAATACTGGAAAACAAATTAGCAAACTCACTTGATAAATCCTGTCTTCTGTATTCTGCTTTTAAATCACAAGAACTTCCTGCGGAACTTATATTAGTTCGTTCAAAGACAAGAGGCGAATTAGCCAGAGATGTCCCGTCTTTATATCAGTTTGATGGTGCTCTGGTAAAAATGGGAGAAATCTTTCTCGACCCTTCATCAGAACTCAATCCATACGGATATATAAGAGCTGAATATCAGGGTACGGAAGGGCTTTCTGTAACAAAAAAAGAGTTCACCCAAATACCTCTATTCGAAGGGGATAAAGAAAAAACATCCGTAAAAAGGATAGTAGAACTCGATAAAGACGGCGATGCAGAAATAGAAGAGAAAATCAAATCTTTTGGTAATACGGCTTTGGATTTAAAAAGTCTCAGGTATCTACGAAAAGAAGAAAAAAGAAACATAATCGAAGATTATTTGAATAGAAACATCCCGGGATCCAATATAACAAGTCTCTCTTTCAATCACATAGAAGACGAAAACCCGGAAGTTGAAATAGATATAAGATATCAGGTATCCGGATTGGCTATAAAACAAGAAAACTTTTTACTTTTGAATATACCAGGTATTGAATATTCAGCCTATTCTGTCGGAGCAACAGAAAGAAAATATCCTATTTACTGGGGAAAACTTGAAAAAAAAGAAAATGAAATAATAATACATATTCCTGAAGGCTTTAAAGTACGATATCTTCCCCAGGAAATTTCCTTGTCTAATTCTTTTTTAGAGTTCAAAAACTCTTTAGAAAAGTCAGAAAAATCGATTATATACAAAGATTACTACCTACAGAAAAAAGAAATACTTCCCGTAGAAGATTACCCGGAATATAAAGAAATCATAACGAAAATAGCAGAACTCCCGGAAGAATGGATAATACTGGAAAAGAAATAATAGCTGCGGATTAACACGGATTTTCTTTTTGTTTTGACTCGAAACACGAAACCCGTAACTCGAAACCTTTATTTAGACAGGATTTACAGGATTTTTTAACTATTTTACAATTTTCCTATTTCGCCATTTTTCTATTTTAACTATTGACTGACGACTGATGATTTAGTCAATTCAACAATGCAATTTTTTCATAGGTGACCTGTCAATAAATACTGTCAATATTATTTTGGAATGATTGTTACAATTACCCTTTTATACCGCGATAACCGCGGTTTACCTTTGTCCGTAACTTTCAAAATAAAATGAGCAGTTTCGTTTTTTTC
>Ga0315548_1000511_pt1 | contig 35731 bp, 31 predicted proteins | sample SalMarSW160110MG_2_FD_202540 | JGI IMG/M metagenome (GOLD analysis project Ga0315548, IMG submission 202540) | Salt marsh sediment microbial communities from the Plum Island Ecosystem LTER, Massachusetts, United States - Salt Marsh Sediment SW1601-110 ... | reverse complement strand
AATCCTAAACAAATTCGAAATTCAAATTTTCAAACGCTAAAAACAAGATTTACTAAGTTGATAATTATTTATCTAAAAGGTCTCATTTGACCTCCTTCTACAATTGGAGGGACCCGCGGGTTTGATTCGAAAAAAGTACTTGATTCTCGATGCTGGATTCTCGTAACTCGTTGCGTAGAAAGGAATTAAAAATTTTTGAAAAAAAATGGTTTTTTTCAGCAGGTACCCCCATTTTTGATTGATTTTACTCAATACCTCGGTGGCCTACGAAAGAACAGCATAATCCTCACATTGAGGATTGGAATCACTCAGCCGGATTCATTACTCGGCCCATAAACAGAATATCACCTTCATTCTCGACACTACCCTGACCGGCAATCCCGCTCAGCGGGTAAACCGCTGAACAATTACACCATTTTAACGATGGGAGAATTATTTTTTCTGAAGTAGCTTATGCTTTGCCCAAACTCTTGTACACTCACCAGCGAATATAAATATGAATACTAATAAATAAGGATAACGAAAATTTGAATGCGATATATACAAACCACCAATTATCCCGAACCCGAAAAATTTGACAGCTACTCCTATACGACAGATTAAATTTAATACATTCCTACCCATAAAAATATTTCCTAAATACCAATGATACAGGCTGCCGCACAACCTATTACAAAACCCTTAATTACTATATTGCTATTAGGTCCGAAACTTTTGCGTGGGTAAAAAACAAAAGACATACATTTACCTGTACAATCAGACCTTGTATCATCCGAAGAATCCCTAAAAGGATTTTCCTATTCGACTTTGAAATAAATAGCATTGGTAAGGACTAATGCCGTATCCGGGGCCACACCACCCGGCAGGATAAGGTCTCTAATTTTGTCATTTATTTTTTCCTCAACCCAAGAATTAATTGTCAGCCGGATTCATTACCCTACCCATAAACAATATGCTCCCCGAGCGATTGTCCTTAATAATAAAAATAAATGGATGGTCAGCGCGGAAAACCGCAGATGATCCAGCAGAACCTCTAGTCATTCCGACTGCCGTAGCTGCCGCCGCTTCGGTGCCTTTCTCATTAACTTCAATCCAGGCCTTGTGGAAAACATTTGAAATCCATATACCCCCTACGCCGTTTATGCCTGAAAAATCGGCTTTTCCGGGAACAAAGGCATCGAGCATTCCCATTTCAGTAAGCGTGTTATTCAAAACTGTCACCCAAGTCATTATGAATTTAGGGAAATATACATCAACTTTGCATTGATGCATTTTTGATATTAATGCATTAATATTTTCCGTTGTAAGTGTGCCTTCTACTTCTTTGATACCTTCTATTTCTCTTGGTAAAAGCACAAGCATACTCAGTTCGTCACTCTTATACGGCAATTCAAGAACCTGCAATTTTTTATCTGTGTAATATTTAAAATTTGCTTTTAGATGCATCAGGCGAACTTTAACCTTGTCTTTTGCTGATACATAAAAATCCTTTCTTCTGGTTTTCCACCAGCGGAATTTGGTCTTCCATTCACCTTTGAAATAGATAGCATTGGTAAGTACTAATGCCGTATCCGGGGTCACACCGCCCGGCGGGATAAGGTCTCTAATTTTGTCCTTTGTTTTTTCCTCGACCCAGGAATTGATTATCTACCGGGATTTCTCCGTTTCATTAACAAAATCAAGTTTGCTGCAACCTGCTCCATAATAATTCTTATTCAGATCCAGGAACTCCTTCAGAAATGGTTCGCCCTTTTGGCCCCAAAGTGCGTTTGCCAAAAAGAGTACATAGCCGCGTGACTTATTCTCTTGGACAAGCTGTTCTTGAAGGAAGCCAAATGTATTATGCAGCCTTTTGTCAGGTAATGTAAAATGCAGCGTTTCCGCCATTTGTTTTTGTGTATCGCCACGTGCGCCTGCATAGGTCACCGCAAGAGCAGTCGAAATACTATATGGCGAGAAGAATAAATTCCCCCTGGGCAAATCGCCCCTCAATTTATCATACAGTGCCAAGGCAAAGTCCGTATTCCCCGCCACTGCTTCCTTTATATCTGTCTCATTAGCCGTATGATTTGAGTCAACTTCTTGGGACCAACTGATACCAGTTATACAGCAAAACAAAATAATGCATAGCTGCTTTCTCGTTTTCACATACTCCAATTCTTTTTCTGCACAGTTTAGCCGCAAACCGGAGTCGCCGCAATGACCATAAACGCGTTAATTGAACTCATAATCGTCCCGATTAAACAGGCCTTCCGAAAACTTATGGTAAGGATTATTTTTGATAATGCGACATTTAAGAAGATAAGAACTGCAAAAACAGCTAAAGCCGTAGGTAAAAAACTTTTGCCATGTTCTGGAGATAAATAATTGGTAGAGATACTTCCCGCTACTACAACTGCATAGTATGCTATCAACTTCCATGAAGCGAGCATATCAATCTTTCGCAAAAGACTCAGGACCACAGCGAGAACAATAGTTTCAACCACTACATATATCAGAACAATATTGAAAGTATCTGAATTAACAATAAACGGATATAAATATAAACCAACTGAGTATATAAACGCAGCCGCCAAGATGACCCAAAACCATCGGAAAATTACTTTTTTCAATAATTCAGGCATTTTGATTTCCTTTCCCTTGTGTAACTCTCTGGCCAACTCAATACTAAGCATTAATCCTCCGATGCTTTTTCTCCGCAGATGCTGAACCAATTTTACCCCAAATATTCCCTTCTACAACAGCAAAATTTATGAAACTAATTCGTCGAGTAAACAGGAGGGCCTTCGGATTTAACATTCCCAGTTGCGATAAAATGGCAAAAGAAAGAATTCGGCTTTAAATTATTGACATTAACGGTGGTTCTTTTAAAATCCTCTGTTATGAAAGAAGCATCTAAAAGAACCGAATCAATACTGAAAAGAACTACCTACTGCCCATCCTGTAAAGCTGAACGTCTTCATACGGTCATCTGCCGCAGTCAACAAACAGTAACTATTCAATGCAACCATTGCGGCAACGTGGTTGTTCGTAACCGTTCTATATCATCCACGAAACCGCCAAGCGGCAGAGATACCAATAAACCCCGGAAACCATCGAGGCTCAAAGAATACATTCTCCTTGCAAAGAAGCGGCTGGCTGCTATATTGCGCTTTTAGCATTAAACGTTTCATAAATGAATATTAACCGAAAGGAGAAAATATGAACTCCTATGTTTGGACTGACAAATGTCCGCAAGTAGAACCTGCTTTTATAATTATCTTCGCTTTTATTGTAGCATTTATTGCTCTGGTCGTTCTCGCAGTGAAGCTGTTAATTTGCTGCAGGATTTTCTCGAACGCCGGCTATAGCTGGGCGCTCGGCCTTTTAATGCTCATACCAATTGTGAATATATTTATGGCCTTTTTCCTGGCTTTTGCCGACTGGCCTGTCCGAAAAGAGCTGCGCCTGCTGAAACAAAAACAGAACACAGCCGACTGATTTGTCCCGGAGGATATATATTATGAAATCAAAACAACGAAAGAAAATAAGTGTAATTGAGCCCATCGGCCCCGCTATCGAAAGGGTAAAGTTGATGCTCTTTAAACCCTTCGAACTGCGCAAATGGTTTATTGTCGGCTTCTGCGCCTGGCTGGCATATCTGGGAAGTGGCGGCAGTGGCGGTGGACCACAGTGGAATGTACCCCAAGGACCACATGAACATCAGGCCCAGATTGCAGAAGGTGTTAACTCGGCGAAAGAATACATTCTGGACAACTTTTGCTGGATTATGCCACTGGCGGCGATTGTGACGGTCCTAATAATAGGAATCGGCCTGCTTATTGCCTGGCTTAACAGTCGAGGCAAATTTATGTATCTACACTGTGTTGCGGAGAATAAAGCGGAGGTCAAAACACCCTGGCGCAAATTTAGTAATCACGCCAACAGCCTTTTTCTGTTTCGAATTGTATTCGGCATAATCGGATTCTTTATAGTAATTCTGCCTGTTGTTGGTTTCATCTTTTTCATTATTATGATGGTAACCGAAACTCTTCCGGGCGTAGCTTCCATTCCGGGTATTATAATCTCCGGGCTGATTATATTCGCTATCTCGATAGTTCTGCTTCTGGTCAAAAAATTTACATTCGATTTTGTCGTGCCGATTATGTTTCTGCAAACGACAAGCTGTATAACCGGCTGGCGTGAATTCCTAACAGTGCTCTCTGCCAACAAAGCCCATTTCACGCTGTACATCCTCTTTCAAATTGTCATAACAATAGTGATAGGGGCAATCACTATGATTGGCGCCTGTATAGGATGTTGTTTCTGCTGCGCAAGTGTGTTATTGTTTGTACCCTACATCGGCACCTGTATTCTGCTGCCCCTGCTTGTTTTTAAGCGGGCTTATTCTCTTTACTACCTGCGGCAGTTCGGCACCCGCTTTAATGTATTCGGCACTCAGACTTAGAACGAAGCCTGCTGAAATATCGCCACACAACGTTCAATCTGCAGCACATCAAGGTATATCTTGACAGACAAGCCCTTTTTTTGCAAAATTGATATTTTCGTATTTTTAAACTGAGATGACCTAAAAATGCCGCATAAAATTGTCTCGAAAACACAGCTCAGCGAAGACGTATTCACAGCCGAAGTGGAAGCGACCCTCATTACGCAGGCGGCAAAACCGGGACAATTCGTCATTATCGCAATAAGCAGCGAATACAGCGAGCGAATCCCGCTGACAATCGCCGATGCCGATCCCGAAAGGGGCACTATCCGCCTGATTTGGCAGCGCGTCGGAAAAACCACGGCTGAACTTGCCGATATGAAAACAGGCGATGAAATAGCCAACGTCGTCGGGCCGCTGGGCAGGCCGACCCATATTGAAAAATTCGGCACAGTCGTTTGTGTCGGCGGCGGAATCGGCAATGCACCGCTGCTGCCAATAGCAAAGGCGATGAAAAAAGCTGGTAATAAAATCATCGCTATCCTCGGCGCAAGAACAAAGAAACTGCTTATCCTCGAAGATGAGTTTACCGCTTTAAGCGACGAGCTGATAACAACAACCGATGACGGCTCATACGGGCGAAAGGCCCTGGTAACCGAACCGTTGAAAGAGATTTGCCAACGCCAGCCAAAACCGAACCAGGTCTTTGCAATCGGCCCGGCTGTAATGATGAAGTTCTGCTGCGAGGTTACAAAAGAGTTCGATATCCCCACACAGGTTTCACTCAACACCATTATGGTCGACGGCACCGGTATGTGCGGCGGATGCAGAATTGAATTCGATGGCCAGCCAAAATTCGTATGTGTTGACGGGCCGGAATTCGACGGCCATAAGGTCAACTTCGACCTGATGATAAAAAGACTAAACGCCTATAAAGACGCAGAACAAAAAGCTCACGAAAAATATAAAGAATATAGATGTAAAATTGGCCTTGATAAAACGGGGAATGAGCAATAAGCAACGAAATAATCGATGACCGAGAAAGAAAAACAAGAACTTCTACGGCAGCTTCTGGAAAAACAGAAAACAGGCAAACTTACACCTGCCGACAGATACAAAATACCACCCCAGGATATGCCCGCCCAGGACGCTGCCAAAAGAATAACCAACGTCAGCGAAGTAGCGACCGGCTATACTGAAACACAAGCAAGACTGGAAGCAATGCGATGCCTGGCGTGTAAAAACGCACCCTGCATCAAGGGATGTCCCGTCCAAATAAGAATAAAGGATTTCGTAGCTGCAATTGCTGAAGGCGATTTCAAAAAAGCTCTTATTATCATCAAGGAGAACTCGCTTTTACCCGCGGTTTGCGGCAGAGTATGTCCCCAGGAAGTGCAGTGCCAGCAAACATGCACCGTCGGCTTAAAATTCAAAGACCCAACCAAAGCCGTTTCAATCGGCAGGCTGGAAAGATTTGTCGCCGACCTCGACCAAAACAACGACAATGTCCCATCCGTCGCGCCAGATACAGGAATGAAAGTCGCCGTAATAGGCTCAGGCCCCGGCGGCATCGTCGCCGCTACCGATATTAGAAGGGCCGGTCACAATGTTACTATTTTCGAGGCCTTTCACAAAACCGGCGGCGTTATGGTTTACGGAATCCCGGAATTCAGACTGCCAAAAGCTATTGTCCAGCAGGAAATCGACACCCTTGCCAAAATGGGTGTCAAAATCGTCTGCAATTTCATCGTCGGCAAAACAAGAACCGTCGAACAGCTCTTAAAAGAGGACGGCTTCGACGCAGTCTATATCGGCGTCGGGGCAGGGCTGCCCCAATTTATGGGTATTAAAGGCGAGTCGCTCATCGGAGTATATAGTGCCAATGAATACCTCACACGCGCAAATCTTATGAAGGCCTACAAATTCGGCAAAGGCGCCGATACGCCGATAGCTCTCGCCAAAAAAGTCGCCGTCATCGGCGGCGGTAACGTCGCTATGGACTCAGCCAGAACAGCCGTTCGACTCGGCGCAGAAAAGGTCTATCTGGTTTATCGAAGAAGTGAAAAAGAGATGCCGGCACGAATTGAAGAGGTCCATCACGCAAAAGAAGAGGGCATCGAGTTTCACTTGTTGCAGAGTCCGGTACGAATAATCGGCGACGAAAACAGCTACGTAACTGCTATCGAATGTATCAAATACCGGCTCGGCGAACCTGATGATTCCGGCAGACGAAGACCTGTCCCCATAGAAGGCTCGGAATTTCAAATCGAGGTCGATACCGTGATAATCGCCATCGGCAATATTGCAAATCCGTTGATTCGCCAGACTACGCCCGGTCTTGAGTTCAATAAATGGGGCAATATCATTGTAGATGAAAACTGCAAAACCTCAATTGAAGGCATTTACGCCGGCGGAGACATCGTCCTCGGCGCAGCAACCGTTATCCTCGCTATGGGCCAGGGCCGAATATCCGCCGCCGCTATAAATCAATACCTCGAAGAAAAGAAACGAGCTAAAAACTAATCTTGCCCTAAGACAAAATCCTAAAAGCCGGCCCTCTTGTTTCACGGCTTATACTATCACTTTATTGTCTTTAAAATTGTCAATACCCCCAGAATTATGGTAAGAAGTGCAATCGCCACCTTGAGCTTTCTCTCGTTGATTATCTTTACGCTCTTTGCTGAAAGAGGCACCGACAGCACAGCCCCGATGACAATATAAGGTGCGAGCTTCCAGTCTACCGGGTTGTTGCAAACAAGAAGGTATGTAATTACCCCAACCAAGCAGGTTAAACCTTCAGCTAAGGACGTAATCCCGATAGCGCTCTTGCCTTCGACCCCCGACAGAATCTGTCCTCCCGTTACTACCGGCCCATACCCTCCACCGCTCATACCTTTATTAAAAGAGGCAATCAAACCCAAAAGGCCGACCCTCTTCCACGAGAACTTAAATTCCCTGTTGAAGCAAATAAGGATGATTATCCCCATCGACAATACTAAACAGCCGATGTAAAGCTTTAGCCAGAATTTGGGAATGCTTACCGCAACAAAAACTGCAACGACTGTGCCCACAATACTGCACGCCGCCAGCAATAAAGCGACTTTCAGATGTGAAGGAATCGACTTTCGAAGAGTCTTAATATAACCCAAAGGTCTCAGCATTTTCGCAATGTTAAATACATCCACCGATTTGGGTTTTAAATCCACATTACCCTCAAGATGGTGAAAAAACCCCGCCAGCAGCCCGGTTATTAATTCGGACAGCAGAATTGCCGGGACAATTTGCATTGGTGAAAAACCCATAAGTAAAAAAACCGGCGTCAACGTTGTGCCGTATCCCATCCCCAGCGTGGAGTCCATATACTCGCACAAAAAAGCAATAACAGCTATGATAATAATAGTCCAAAGTGATAACTCTAACATATTGACTATTCCTCCGTAGAGATTTCTTCAATTTGAGGATACATATTCTTATTAAGTCAAATCAGAAAGCTTCAAAGCCTCGAGCCTGTCCGCAACATAATCCCGTATCTCTTTGAAAACCTTTATTATCTGTTTCTCCCCGGACAAAGGAGTGGACGAGAAAAAGTATTTACTCACCGACTCCGTCGGCGCCAGTGCGCCATCCATTAGTCTTATTATTTCTGCAATACTTATTTTTGACGCAGGCTTTGCCAGTTTATACCCGCCGCTGGCACCCCTTCTGGTCTTTATGTAGCGATTCTGCTTCAGAATCGAGAATAAAAGCACCAGGTATTTCTCAGGGATGTCGTGTTTTGAGCATATCTCTTCTATTTTTATAAAACCTTTTTTCTCATTTCTGGCCAGATGAATAAGTGCCATTATCGAATACTCGCTTCTTGTAGTCAGTTTCATTGCCGTGCAGGCCCCTTTGTTAAGTAAGTTTATTAAGTGAATAAACAAACTTAACATTCTTGTCAAGACAAAGATTAAAAGATTCTTAAAAATTTTTCTTTGCTCTGCTGCCCTCGGAAAGGTCAGCCCGTCCCATAATTTTGTTTACTTACCAATACACCTTTGACAAATTGCCTTCTTCCTGCTAAAATATCGGGTTCTATAAATTTGGGCAGTCTTAAGAGTGAATACAAAGCCCGGTAATATCAAGAGTTAAAAAAAGGATTTGAAGACAACGATAATGGAAGTTAAGCCATTCAGAGCATATAGATTCGATGGAAATATCGTCGGCGACGTGGGCAGCTGTATTGCCCCGCCTTATGATGTTATCAGCTCCGCCCAGCAGCAGGAACTCTATCAAAAAAACGAATATAATATCGTACGGATAATCAAAGGAAAAAGTACCGCTTCCGACGATGCCGACAACAACCAATACACAAGGGCCGCTGGTTACTTTAACACCTGGATAGAAAAAGGCGCCTTAAAACAGGACCCGGTTGAAACTATCTACGCTTACGTCCAGGATTTTATGCAGGCCGGCGCCGGACTTCAACGTTTCAGCTTCATTGCCTTAGCCAGGCTTGAAGAACTCGGCAAAACCGTCAGGGACCACGAGCAGACCTTTAACGAGCCTAAAATCGACCGGCTTAATCTCAAAAGAGCGACCGCCGCCGACTTCGGCTCGGTCTTTATGCTCTACGAAGATGAACAAAGAATTGCAGATAAAATTATTGAAAGCGCCGCCGGACAAAAACCGCTTATAGATTTCCCCGATGAACAGCAAGTCCGGCACAGGCTGTTTGCAATAACTGCTGAAGAGGACATCGATGCAATCGCCAAAATGATGCTCAATAAAAGCTGTATTATTGCCGACGGTCACCATCGCTATGGGACCGGCCTAATGTACTCCAAAGAAACAGCCAATCCCACAGCCGGCTACCAAATGATTGCCTTCGCCAATACCCGCCATGAAGGACTGGTCATCCTGGCTGCACACCGCCTTGTCGGTAATCTCGGAAACTTCGATTCTAAAAAACTAATTGCCGGCCTTAAAGAAAAGTTTGAAATTACCGAGTATAAGCTCGGTCCTCAACCCGGCGATAAAGCATCTGCGAAGCAAAAAATGCTTGCACAGATGAAAGCTGAACACAACAATGATAAAAATATATTCGGTATCTACAGCGGCAATAATGCCTTCTACACAGCCGCTTTGAAAGACAAACAGGCAATGAACTCCGTCGCATCAGGCATGAGCAGCTTTTGGAAATCGCTTGATGTTTCTGTGCTGCATAAACTTGTTCTTGAAGAACTACTAGGCGTCGGCGAGAAACAACTGGCAAACGGCACCAGTTTGGAATATATAAAGGATACCGATAATGCAGTTGACGAATCAATTGTCAGAGTTGACTCAGGGCAAAAACAGGTCGCTTTCTTTACGAACCCGGTAAAAATGGGACAATTAAAGATGGTTACCGATGCCGGTGAAAAAATGCCCCAAAAGTCAACTTATTTCTTTCCTAAAATTTACTCAGGCTTAACCATTAACAAATTGTAACCTTTTTAACTTAGGAGCAGATGTATGGTAGATTGGAAAAACCCGCCAAGATTGTTTATTCCCGGCCCTGTAAAGGTCAATGAAGATGTTTTGCAGCAGCTCGCACGTCCGACGCTGGGACATCGCGGCAAGGAGTATGCCCAGTTGCATTTGCAGACCACCGATATGCTCAAAAAAATCCTTTTTACCAACCAGAATGTTTTCCTGTCCACATCCTCGGCTTCCGGAATCTGGGAGGCGGCCATTCGCAACTGTGTGGATTTCAACGAAACCGTTCTGTGCACCTGCTGCGGCGCATTTAGTGATAAATGGGCGAGTGTAACCAGAAGCTGCGGCAGAAATGTGGATGAAATAAAAGTCGACTGGGGAAAACCCGTTTTGCCGGAAATGATAGATGAAAAATTATCGAGCGGCAAATACTCCGCTGTTACGCTTATGTACAACGAGACAAGCACAGGCCTGACAAACCCCCTTTATGAGACAAACGAAATGATGAAGGAAAAATATCCGGATGTTCTTGTCTTCGTGGATGCGGTCAGCGCAATGGTGGGCCTGCCTTTACATTTCGATAAGCTCGGCTGGGACGTGGCCTTCGCCTCGGTCCAGAAGGCCTTTGCCATCCCGCCAGGACTGGCTGTAGCCGCGGTAAGTAATCGGGCGCTGGAAAAAAGTAAAAAAGTTCCCGGCCGCGGGTATTACTTCGACTTCCAGAATTTTGCAAAATCAGCGGAAAAAAATCAGACACCAACTACACCGAATATCCCCCATATTATGGCCTTGAACTACCAGTGTGAAAAACTGCTCGCAGAGGGTATGGAAAACGCCTGGGAAAGGCACAAAAAAATGGGCGAATTCGTCAGAAGCTGGGCCAAAGAAAAATTCGACCTCTTCTGTGAAGAGAAATATGCCTCCAATACCCTCACAGCGGTCAAAAATACGCGGGGTATCAACGTAGCTGAAGTGATTAACGCCGTTCAGGAAAAACACAATACTGTTTTCGGAAACGGCTACGGCAAGCTAAAACAGGAGACCTTCCGTATCGCCCATATGGGTGATATTACACTCGACGACCTGAAAGAGCTTCTCGGCTGGATAGACACAGAAATCAGCTAACATCATAATCGAAGTAATCAGCGGCACTTAGACAAAAAAAATAGTGGTGCGAACCTATTCGGCAGTAAAATCGTATAATCACTATTAGTCTTCATTACTGTTTATGATGAATTTCCAAATACTATTAAAGAATAGTGAGGCAAAAATGCAGACAGAGAATCCCAAACAGAATAAATCCTTATCGCTCTACCATATAATTTCAGCTTCTTTAATACTTTTACTCTTTATCATTCCCCTTTCAGCTCCTGCGGAGGATTCCAATAGTATTGATACCCTGCGCCAGATGGGTAAAGCCTTTGCCAGAATCTCCGAAAAGGCCTCGCCGGCCGTAGTAGGTATCAAGGCTAACCAGACCATCACCCAGGAATACTCAACAACGCCCGACTGGCCGTTTGGCGACCCTTTTGAGGACGATTTATTCGAACGTTTCTTCGGCCGCCCTTCTCCTCGCCAGCGTATGCCTCAGAGGAAATACCAGCAATCGGCTCAAGGCTCAGGATTTATTGTTTCTTCTGATGGCTATATCCTCACAGCTAATCATCTTGTCGGCGACGCCGAAAGAGTTTTTGTCAAGCAGGGCGATAACCCTGAGGTTGAGGCGAAAGTTATCGGCACAGACCCCGATTCCGACGTTGCTGTCATAAAAATCAACGGCGATAACCTGCCCTTTCTCGAACTGGCTGACTCCGATGCGCTCGAGGTCGGCGAATGGGTTATTGCCATCGGAAACCCCTTCGGCCTAACCCATACAGTAACAGCCGGCATTGTAAGTGCAAAAGGTCGAAGCGGTTTCCGCCTTGCTGAGTATGAAGATTACATCCAGACCGATGCCGCCATAAACCCCGGTAATTCCGGTGGACCACTACTCAATCTTAACGGAAAAGTGGTCGGAATTAACACCGCCATCATCAGCCCGGGCGGGCACAGGTATTGGGCCGGCAATGTAGGTATCGGCTTTGCAATCCCCGTCAATATGGCAAAATCCATCTATGACCAGCTTATTGAAACAGGGAAAGTCGTCCGCGGCTTTCTCGGTGTTGGCATCCAGGATATGACTGCTGAAAAGGCGCCTTTTTTCGGTTTGAAAAAAGACTCTAAAGGCGTACTTGTCCCCGAGGTTACTAAGGGTTCAGCAGCCGAAAAAGCCGGACTAAAACCCGGTGACGTCATTATCGAGTTTAACGGCCAGCCCGCTGATGCAGCCAAGCAGTTACAGAGCCGCGTTGCAGCACTAAAACCCGACACCGATGTCGAAATCGTTGTCCTGAGGGAAGGGAAACGAAAAACTCTCACCGCAAAGCTCAGCGAACGTCCGTCAAAACAGCAGGTCGCCCAGAGTGGGTCGGAAACACTGGAAAAATTAGGTCTCGCAGTTCATAACCTCACCGATGATTTGGCCCAGCGCTATGGCTATGAAGGCCTCACCGGCGTTATAGTCACGCAGGTTGAACCCGGTTCAATCGCTGACTTTGCCGGTATTACGCCCGGAACATTAATTATGGAAGTCAACCGAAAGCCTGTCGAAAGCACAAAAAACTTTGAAGAAGCGATAGAAGCAGCCGCCAAAGAAGATTCTGTTCTACTTCGAATAAAGCAGGGACGCTCCATAGTATTCGTAGTGCTAAAACTGCCACAAAAATAGTTCACATTTTAAAAGTTCTTCACCAGAGGTCTTAGCCCTGCTTTTAAGCTGGGCTTTTTTACAAGTCTGCCGCTTTACGCAAATCCGCTCTGGTGGCGGGGATAAATATATTGTCACACGCAGAAAACAACGTTAAACTCACCGCTTATGTTTGGGAAAATATTATCTTTTTACACGAAGTATTTTGCCGTTTGGGTCATTTTATTCGCGGTGGCAGCTTATTTCTTCCCCGGGCCTTTTGTTGCCTTGAAAGACTACAACAAACATTTCTTTGCCCTTACAATGTTTGGCATCGGGGCGGTATTGCAGCTTGAGGACTTTAAACGAATTGCCAAAAAACCGGTTATCGTCCTTATTGGTTCCGCCGCACAATTTACTATTATGCCACTGGGGGCTTTCATTCTCGCCAAAGTTTTCGCCTTCCCGCCTGAAATTGCGGTCGGCCTGATACTGACCGGCTCAGCTCCCGGAGCGATGTCAAGCAATGTTATGAGCTACATCGCTAAGGCCGACGTTGCCTATTCGGTCTCACTGACAACCGTATCTACGCTGCTCTGCCCTTTACTTACACCGGGCCTGACCTTTCTGCTGGCTCGTTCACAATTGGATGTTCCGTTTCTGAATATGGTTATTGATGTGATTTATATGGTTATTTTCCCTTTGTTTGTCGGCTTCGGCGTCAGGCATCTTTTCAGGGAAAAGATGCAGAAGCTCCTGCCGGTTTTCCCCGCCATATCGGTAACATTTATAATATTTATCTGCTCGCTGGTCATAGCTCTCAACAGGGCTTATTTGCCGAAGGTAACAGGCCTGATTCTCGCTGCTGTAATAATATTGAACCTTTACGGAATGTTAGCCGGTTTCGGAATAGGCGTCATCTTTCGAATGGCTCAGAACAGAAAACGAACCCTCGCCATCGAGATTGGAATGCAAAATGCCGGATTAGGCACAGCCCTGGCCCTCGAGCATTTCGGCGAAAAAGCTGCGATGCCCGCCGCTGTTTTCGTTTTTACCTGCATTATTACAGCCTCTTTAATGGCCGAAATCTGGCAAAAAAAACCTTCGAACCAGTAGCTGAATAAATAGTATATATTAGCCGATACTATTGCATTGTAATGATACAAGTGTTATAATCCCCGTTTATTCACAAATTATAGCGTTTTGGTGGGCAGTCATTTACACTGGCTGCCCCTTATTATGCTTGCAAATTTTTCAGGAGTCTATAAATATGGCTTGTAATCTGGCAATCGCAGGAGTAACCGGTGCAGTCGGGCAGGAATTTTTAAAAATCCTCCAGCAGCGAGAGTTCCCCTTTGATTCCCTAAAAGTCCTCGCAAGCAGCCGCTCAGCCGGCAAAAAAATAGAATTCAAGGGCAAAGAATATGTCGTTGAGCAATTATTCAAAAACAGCTTCGACCGTATCGACATCGCTCTGTTCAGTGCCGGTGGGGACAGAAGCAGGGAATTCGCTCCCGCTGCCGCCAAGGCCGGTGCGGTTGTTGTCGATAATTCCTCCGCCTTTAGAATGGACCCTGATGTCCCGCTGGTAATCCCCGAAATAAATCCGGAGAAAATAAAAGAGCACAAAGGTATCATCGCAAACCCGAACTGCTCGACCATTATCGGCATTGTTCCTGTTTGGCCGCTGCACAAGGCAAATCCCATCAAAAGAATGGTCATCAGCACCTATCAGGCGGCCAGCGGAGCCGGAATGTCGGCAATGCTCGAACTGGAAGAACAAACTCGCGAAATTCTCGACGGCAAAGAGCCGACCTGCAAGGCCTTCCCGTATCAGATAGCGTTTAACTGTTTCAGCCATAATTCGCAACTCGATGCCGACGGCTATAACCTCGAAGAGGCAAAAATGGTCAAGGAAACCAGGAAGATTTTCGGTTGTCCGGATATTGCGATTACCTGCACCTGCATTCGCATCCCTGTCTTCCGCGCCCATTGTGAGAGTATCAATCTTGAGTTTACCGACCCCATCACCCCCGGCCAGGTCAGGAACCTCCTAAACACTGCGCCGGGCGTCTCGGTATTGGATGACCGCAAAAACAATCGCTTCCCGATGCCGATTGATGCCACCGACAAAGACGATATTTTCGTCGGCCGAATCCGTCAGGACAAATCCGTTCCTGAAAACCGTGGCATCAATCTCTGGGTCGCAGGCGACCAGTTGCGAAAAGGCGCCGCCCTGAACGCTGTCCAAATCGCGGAAAAGCTGCTATAATCGCCCAAATGGCGGTCCGAAATATAAAGTTGACAATCAGTTACGACGGCCTTAATTACAGCGGCTGGCAGAATCAGCCGGGCAAACACACCATCCAGGGCTGGCTCCAGCAGGCGCTCGGTGAGCTGACCAGAACCTTCATTAAGATAAACGGCGCCAGCAGAACCGATGCCGGTGTCAGCGCCCTCGGCCAGGTCGCAAACTTCCTTATCGACTCGCCGATACCTACCGAAAATTTCGTCAAGGCGCTCAATCATCGCCTGCCTAAGGACATCGTTGTTACCGAAGCTGTCGAAGTCGATAAGGACTTCGACGCATCCGGCTCAGCAAAGAGCAAGCTATACCGCTATACAATCTTCACCGGCAGAAAGCGAAACGTCCTGAAGACCCGCAATTGCTGGCACAGGCCTAGCCCCCTTGATATTGCCGCGATGGACGCCGCCGCGAAAATGCTAATAGGTAAAAAGGACTTCAAATCCTTCGCCTCCGCCGCCGACAAGCGTGACAACTCGATTCGCGCCGTAATGCAATGCCAGGTTACACAGCAGGACAATTGGGTTTATATAGATATTGAAGCCGACAGGTTTTTGTATAATATGGTCAGAAACATTGTCGGCACATTAGTCGATGTTGGAAGAGGCAAATGGAATCCTGAAAAGATAACCGAAATTCTCGAAGCAAAGGACCGCAGGGCCGCTGGCCCAATCGCCCCGGCTAACGGACTGTGTTTAATTTGGATACGATATTAATCATGAGTGTTGAAAAAGAAATCAATGAGTATCTTTTTTATGAATTCGGATATGACATAAAAGAGTATGACGAGAACGAGGGAAAGATAAGTGAAAACTGGCCATTCCAGCTTGAGTTATTAGAGACGCTTGATATAGATGGCGATACTATTCAGGTTTTTGGATTTGTATATGACAATGAGCGTCATTACGCACTATATGGAAAAGACCTGGATTACTACTCGGTAGATGACGTGGAGCTGAAATACCTTAAGTATCAACTTGAAGGGTCACGCTGGATTGCTAAAAGAAACCCAATAACTTTGGAATACGTGGTGCTTGGGGACCCCGCAATACCCTCGACGAAGGAAAGGGCCGCGTCAATAAAGAAGCTTGCTGATGGGATTGACAAGGGTGAATGTAAAATACTTGAGGGTCTCTTTCTTAAGCGAACCGGAGAATATCTTTCTTTAATCAAATTCGGCGATGAAGATATATCCTACATAGTCGGCACAAATATCACCTTGCGAGGCATACCATTTCCTAATGCCAGTCCCGCGCGCAGACTGGCTATAGGCATCGGTTTGCTCATTGATAAAGGTGATTTGTCCAAATGAAAGTCATATATTAATAACTTGTAATAATAACTGGATATGTCGATACAAAGGAGATGGCTTTTTATATAATACGATATGAAAGATTGTAAGCACACTTGTCAAAGTTGGAAGAGGCAAATGAAATCCTGAAAAGATAACTGAAATCCTCAAAGCTAAAAATGTAGCATCGACTAATTAACTCGGATAAAACGATAAAACACAAAGGAAATGTTTATGGAAACGTATCATGTATTCATATCGGACAGCAAATTATTCATACACGACAATAATGGAACACGGGAAATTCTGAGCAAATTCGCCGAGGAGAAATCTTCGGAAGCAGATATGCAGAAAAATTTACATTCCTGGAAATCGGGCGGTGGACAAGAAAACATTTACTTTGCCGCTGAGACGATATGGGGACAACAGGCTTCGGCCAGGCCTTTTAGAAAATTTATTTTTAAGACGGTTATGATAAAAGATTCAAATACATTGTATTACATATTAACCAACGGTCTTATAACAGGTCTCTTTCAGTATTCTATAAAAGAAAATGAAGAATTACGCATTTTTCACAGGAGAGAGTTTGCAGAATCAGGCGCAGATTATTCGGCTGATACAAACGAATTTGCAGCAGCTATTGTTATGGAAGGCGGCAATGTTAATATAGAACTTCTAAATTCAGAAGGAGCATATAAGCAGACATTAACAGCGGGCGATTCGAGAGATTGCAATCCTTCATTCAGTAAAACTAATAACAGGGTCGTTCTATACCAAACGGCAGGCATAGCACGCGGTGAAGACGGATTCGTAATTGCTTATGGTCCGGAGGCAATTCATAAAATAAGAATAGACACAGGGGAGATAACTGAACTGCTTTCTGATTACAAATACGATTATTTGCTGCCTAAAGATGATGCAAATGGTGATGTGTATTGTATTCGCAGGCCATACCAGCAGCCTTATTACATATCACCCTGGACTGTTTTAGTAAATATCCTGACTTTTCCATTCAGATTCATAATAGCCATAGTCAATTTTTTGAATGCTTTTACAAAGCTTTTTAATGCAAAACCACCTCGGCCTGCCGGTCCTGATATCAGACCCCCTATCGAAAATAAATACATCAACGTATTAGGACGTACAATCAACTTTGCGAAACTCCAAAAATCAACGAAATCTATAGATAATGCCTCATTAGTACCGAGAAGCTGGGAACTGGTAAAATTATCAAAAGACGGCCAGCTTCAGATAATATCCAGGAAGGTGTCTTCATTCGACATAGATAACGATGGTAATATTCACCTTACAAACGGATTCCGAGTTGACGAATTGGCCAGAGAACAAACTAAAACACTTTTTAAGTACAGAATCATCGAAAATGTAAAGGTCTTAAGCCCAACAAGATAAGCTATTGGAACTCAGTGAAGATTACTCACATAATAACACGTCTGATACTCGGGGGGGCGCAGGAAAATACGCTTATTACCTGTAAGCTCCTTGCCCAGCGCAGCCACGATGTTACACTCATCACCGGCCCTGCGCTCGGTCCGGAAGGTGAATTATTCGAACAGACCAGAAACCAAAAATACAAAACAATTGTGATTAACTCACTACGCCGGCAAATCAATCCCTTCTACGATGTGCCGGCCTACGGGGCGATAAAAAATTATCTCAAAGATATTCAGCCTGACATCGTCCACACACACTCCGCAAAAGCCGGCATCCTCGGCCGATTTGCAGCCCACAGCATACGCAATACGAAAATTGTTCACACCATCCACGGCCTTGCCTTTCATCCCTACCAGAATAGATGGCTGAATAAGTTCTATATCGCCGTTGAAAAATCCGCGGCAAAGAAAACCGATGCCTTTATTAGCGTCGCCGATGCAATGACCGCCCAAGCGCTTGCTGCCGGCATCGGCCATCCCGAACAGTTCACAACCGCCTATTCCGCCATTGAGGAGGACGATTTCCTGCAGCCGCTCTCCGAACCGCTCAGAAGGACCTTCCGCCAAAAATACGGTATCGCCGAAGATGCCGTTGTCCTTATTACTATCGCACGGCTGTTTATGCTTAAAGGCCACGACTACATAATCGAATCAGCCAAAACGCTATCGAAGCAATATAAAAACGCAGTATGGCTTTTTGTCGGGGACGGCAATCTGTCGGAGCATTACAAAAAGCAGGTCCGCCGACTGGAACTTTCCGAAAAAATCAAATTCACCGGCCTTTTACCGCCGAGCCAAATTCCTCTTGCCATCGCCTCGTCGGACATACTCGTCCACTGCTCGCTGCGGGAAGGCCTTGCTCGCACACTGCCGCAGGCAACGCTCTGCGGCAGGCCCGCCATATCGTTTGACATTGACGGCGCTCACGAAGTCGTAAACGAAAACACCGGCCGATTGATCGAGCCAAAAAACGTCGAGCAATTAACAAAGAGATGCGCAGAACTAATCGAAAACGCTGATTTGAGAAATAAGCTCGGTAATGCTGGCCGGGAATCCGTAAAGGAAAAATTTGCACCGCAAACTATGGTTGACACCATCGAAGAAGTATATAGAAAACTACTTAAGGAAGAATAAAATTTTGTCAAGATGAAGGGTCTCAAATGAAAAGGTTATATATTATACTGCTCGTTGCGATGGTTGGCGTCACATCATGTGCGATAAATAATGAAAAAGAAATGGCACAAGACATTGAAACCTCGTTCCAGCCGAAACCTCTTGATGACGAATGGATTAAGTGGCTCATTGGCGAGTGGGAAAGCTGGGCTGAATCAGATGCGGGGACAGGTAAGGGTCGGTCAAACATAGAGTTTGGTTTGAATGGGCAATTCTTGATTATGAAAAGCAAGGGCGAGATAACCGAATTGACTGCCGAACAAATACAATACCTTAAGGATACTCTGCATGCTCCTGATGAAGATATCGAAAGATTTCGAAGTTCTACTTTCAAAGAGCTGCAAATTCACACAATCGATCCGAAAACCGGCGAAGTAATTGGATACTTGTTTGATAGCTTGCGTTGCATAGCCGAAGGAAGGGGCAGGCGGGAAGGAAATAAAGAAATCATAAAATGGCAATGGTCCGGGACCGCCCAAGGGGCTTCAAGCACAAGCGTCATAGAAAAAATTAGTGACAACAAGTTTACAATTAATCATAAATACACCCTGCCGGACGGCGGTAAAATGGAAGACAGAATAGAAATGATCCGAAAAGTAGATGACTTAAAAAGAGAGGATGCTCATAAAATGGGCATTCGATTTAGTATGATAGGTATTTTCGTAAGCGACCTTCAAAAAACCATCGAATTTTACCGAGACGTAATTGGGCTTGAAGTAAAGGAAACTTCTGAATCTTACGCAGAATTCGAGCATGAGGGTATTCGCTTTGCTTTGTTCAAGCGAGCGAAATTGCCGGAATGGATAGGTATGACTCCTACATATCCGGGCGGGCTTAATGGCACTTTTGAACTTGCGATAGATTTTCCTTTTTTCGAGGATGTCGATTGTGAGTTTGAGCGGGTCGTCAAGGCAGGAGCAAGGCCCGTTATGGAGCCCAATGACATGCCGTGGGGACAGCGTTCTTCTGTGGTCGTCGACCCGGATGGAAATTTAATCGAAATTGGCTCGTTTAACAGCGGAGAAAAAACGCTATGAAAAGTTACAAAAAAGAATTATGGTTTAATACGGCAAACAGGCGGGAACTTATCAACATCACACCACAGGTTGAAGATTGTCTCGCTGAAAGTAATATCAAAGATGGCCTGTGCCTAGTAAATGCTATGCACATCACCGCCGGCGTTTTTATCAACGATGATGAATCAGGCCTGCACCACGACTTCGAAGTCTGGCTTGAAAAACTGGCCCCCGAAAAACCATATTCGCAGTATCGCCACAACAATGGAGAAGACAACGCCGACGCCCACCTGAAACGCACTATAATGGGCCGGGAGGTAGTCGTCGCTGTAACGGATGGCCGGCTCGACTTCGGCCCTTGGGAACAAATCTTCTACGGTGAATTCGACGGGAAAAGAAGAAAACGCGTCCTCGTAAAAATCATCGGCGAGTAAATATTTAAGACCTGGTATCTTAGTGAGCCTGCTTCTTTTTTTAATTCAGGTTGTCGTGATATCGCTCTCGGGCGTAATGGCCCCAGGCCCGGTAACAGCCGCAGCCATTGCAATGGGAGCGCGCCGCCGTTATGCCGGAACACTCATCGCCCTCGGCCACGCCATTATCGAATTTCCCCTGATGGTCCTGATTACACTCGGAATGGCCGGTATAATCGAATCGACAAAAACCCGGATTGCTATCGGCCTCGCCGGCGGGGTGCTCCTGCTGATAATGGCTATACAAATGATGATTAGCATCAAAACCACAGACAATTCACAGAACCAGCCTCGCAAAGACAAACCCGTCCTTACCGGCCTGATTCTTTCGGCGAGCAATCCTTATTTCCTCCTATGGTGGGCAACTGTAGGACTAGCCCTCGCAACCAAGGCCGGCGAATTAGGAATATGGGCCTTTGCATTGTTCGCCGTTGTTCACTGGCTCTGCGATTGTATATGGCTGCAGGCCCTGTCCTGGGCAAGTTTCAAGGGAACAAAACTACTCGGAGTAAAAAGTCAGCAAATAGTTTTAGTGATATGCTCGGTAGTGCTCTTTTTCTTCGGCCTGTTCTTTATCTACAATGCCGCCGTTTCAGTGTTGAGTTTAGGTGTTTCCCCGACGATTTGTTTTAGATTATACTGAGCCAAAGCGTTTCGTTGTGACTGAGCTATCTGCCCAAGGCTCTCCGGCTGGCCAATTACCGACTGTGCGAAACTTACTTTACGAACAGCTTCGGCAATCTCGGACAGGCTGATATTCGCAGGGTCCCGGGCAGGGACGAAACCGACCCGCGGCTCGGAGCTTTTAACTATAATTCCGCTGCCGATAAGATGGTTGAGAATCTTCTCGCCGAACTCAGCCGGGATATTCAGCTTGCTGCAGATAACTTCCGCCGCTAATGGTGCGCTATTCCGCTCAAAAGCAGCGGCTACTTCTCTTGCGATATTGATAGCGGTAAGGTCGTTGGCTATAAAATACTCCTCCCTCCTCTTGGCAGTGGCAATCTCAGCGGCGTCAAGGCTCTTCAGGTGCTGTGTCGTAAATGTCAATTGCAGCCCGAACAGCACGATAACCCACGTAATAAAAATCCAAAAAACACCTAACGGTATAAGTCCCAAAACACCGTAAACCTGGCTGTAAGGAATAAGTTTTACAACGTATAGCCCGAACCCCCACTTTGCAACGCTCCACACCAGAGCCGCCACCGCTGCTCCAAGGATAGCTGCCTTCGCCTTGACCCTTGTATTCGGCAGAATAAAGTAAAGCAGAAAAAATGCTGCCGTCGCTATTATGTAAGACAAAATAAACGGGGCAATATTTGACAAGACGGTCTTTTGTATACGCACTATTATAGCATATCGGGTTGTTATATAGATACCAACACCTAAAAGCAGCGGACCAAGTGTCAGAAGTGCCCAGTAATTGATTATTCGATGCAGAAAACTTCTGCCTCTGCCGACATGCCAGATATTATTAAACGCTCTTTCTATTGTTGATAGCAAAGCTAGGGCTGCCCAGATAATAATCACAGCGCTGAACAAAGCAATAGTGCCTTCGCTCAATCCGGTAAAGACCCTCCCGACTATCTTATCGAGGTGCTCCGTTATTTTCACCTTCTCCCCTGGATTTGCAGGGTCGGGATACTCGATAGTCGAAAGGTGAAGCTGGTCATAAATCAAACCGCTCACCTTCTCGCCAACCCCCTGGTAAGCGGGAATTGACTGAAATATCAATAGTGCCACTACTGCAAGAGGAACAAGACCGAAGATAGTGTGATACGAAAGCGCAGCCGCCTGCTGACCGGCACGGTTCTTTATCAGCAGTCTCACACAGTGCCACCACAGTTTAACTTGAAAAACCAAAAAGCGGCTTGCCCTGCCCATTTGCTTTGTTGGTGTAGTTAAAATCTTTTCTAACATCACAATTCCCTCTTTTAATTCTAACCCTGAATCTTCCCGCCGACACAGACACTTTATTTCTTAAGCACGTCCTCGAGCTCCTTCAATAATCTCTCTTCCAACTGCTGCTTCAATTGCTCTTCGAGCAGCTTGCCTAAGTCGAGTTCCGGCTTATCGACGGTCCCTCTAAGAGGCAGCGATATCCTTGTGCCCTTAACCTCTTTATCGACCCTTGCTGTCCTGCCGGCCGTAGTATAAGGCAGGGTAACCGTCATATTCAAGCTCTTGTCCAGCCCGATAACGCCCCTGAAATTGAACGGGTTATCGCCGACATCCATTTGCATATCGTCATATCTCAGAAAACCCTTTTGTAAAATAAATCTTGTCGGATGGATAGTAATATCCACGCCGCGCCCGCTAATACCTGCCACCGAAATAATCTGCCCGAGCAATTCGCTTGCCTCCAGGCGAATCTGCTCCATCGAAACTGTGCCGATGACCTCGATGTCGGTTTTAGCAGCTCCTGTTAGCGGTAGCGCAATCTTCTCACTTTCGAAATTCGCTACGCCGCTCACCTTAACGGCGTTCGCAAACAGGGGATTCAAATACATCAAAAGCCCCCTCGCCGCTTCATCGTTGATTTGAACATCCTTCAGAATGTAAATAGACCCCGGTGTTTTCAATAAGGTCGGTTTCTGCTTAAAGTCCGCTTCTGCTGCAAAGTTAAATTGACCTTTATTGACCGTTGATGAAAACGGCTTAATCTTCAGCAGTCCGTTCTCAATCTGAACATCCACCTCAGTCGGCCCAAAATTCAAACCAAAATAATCCGCTTTTTCAAATCCCACTTTGGCGTAAGTGGTAAGATTCTCCAACAGCTTATCTGCTTGCTGCCTCGGGTATTCGCTGGCAAAGCTGATTGTGTCCTTTCTTTGTCCTTCCAGGACCAAACCGGCCGGCAGAATCGGCCCCGCAATAGTGCTGACAGCCGCCCAGTCATATTCACACTCTGCCCGGCCCTGCAGTTTGGTCTTGTCGCCGCTGCTGACCTGGTTGAGCTCGCCTTTGTGAATCTTTATTTGCGGACTTATCAATTCCAGCTTCCTGACATTAATTGCTTTTTGTTCCGGATTGACCTCGGCATCAAAACTAACCGAAACTTCCTTCTGCTCGAAAGGCTCTTTCCCCGGATAGCTGACCTTCAGATTTTTAATGTGAGTCGAATCTGTTGTGATGTGGTAGCTGTCCTTTTTCGAGCGGACGGCAATTTGCGATTCAGCCGCTCCCGACAACTGCATCTCTGTTGGAAAAGAGGCCAGTAACACCATAAACGGCTGGAGTTTCTCCAAATCAACTTTACTTGCAGAAACGTCTATACTCATCTCTTTTTCAGCCTCTTTGCCAAACGGCAGAACCGCATCTTTTATACTTATCTGGCCGAGACCTGCATTCACTTTTATATAATCAACATCAAGAATATTCTTACTCCGCTCAACAGTAACAGAAAAATCTGCATTCGCCATCGGCTCAAAGGCGCTTACTCCTTCCGCAGAGTTTATCCGAAGATTTTTTACTACCGACGAACCAGCCGCTGTAACCTTTTCCTTTTTGACAGATACTTCGCCTTCTCCGGAAAGCTCACCCGCCAAACCATACCCCTTTGTATCTATGAACTGACCAAGCTCAGCTTGAAACTTCGCCAAATCAACATCGCCGCGGTATTTGAACGACGCACTTGTGCCGCTGCAGTTGATTCCGGCAAACGCTGAAGATAAGCTTAATCTATCAAATTTTACACCCTCTTTATCCGATGTGATTTCCACCTCCGCCCTCACCGGCTGCGACAGAGCGACCATTCTTCCGGCAACTATACCTTCTAATTGCTCAAGATTTGCCTGACCTTTTATCTTCCTGCTTCCCTCTTCCATTAAGGTCTCAATATCACCTCTCAACACTCCCGAAGTTACCTTTGTCCCTTCCTTAAGCCCGAACAGCTCCGGCATCTGAGTAAAGATTTGCGCAACATCTAATTCAAAAAGACCGCTTATGCTCGAATCTGTCCTTAGAAACTCCGCCAACGAACCGAAAGTCGTGGGGATAGTCCCCTGTCCCTCAGCTTTAAGCCAGTCCGACTTTATATCGAAGCTTTCCACATTTATCATATCCCCCGCACGTGCCAGTTCCACGTTAACGCCCAATTGACTTGTCTTAATTCGCCCGCCCGCCAATTCAACAGCGTTCACATCTAAATCTTCGCCTTGGACCTCCGCACTCAGCTTTTCAAGTCGACCGTTCTTAATTTCGCTCTCAATATTACCTGAAACTCTGCCCCTGGCCTTGGCCTCAATCCCACCCATCGCAAAAATCGGCCCTAAGGACCCAAGCTCCAAATCATTAACCTCGACAGTCAAATCACCGCTGGTGCCCTTAAGGCTCCAGCCGGTTTCGGCCCGTTCTGGGTTAATTTTCCCAGCTGTATGAACCTGAGACTGCCTGCCTTTGTCCACAACAGTTAAATTTATATCGAAATTCGTTTGTTGTCCCGGCGGTCGTAAATCCACCTTCGAGTTTATCTGTGAAAATTCAATGGTTCGTGCCTGCAGGTCGGAAACTTTAACGCTGCCGTCATTGATAATAAGGTCGATTTTGCTTATCGGCAGCAATACGACTTGTGTTTTTTCTTCGGGCTGTATTTTTTGCCGTGGCGCCTCGATAATTTGGGTGTCTTTAAGATTTATCTTTACATTCGGTTCATCAATTATCGTGCGGCCGAAAGACAAATTACCCATCAGGATAGAGCCATAATGTGGTTTAGTGGTGATTTGTCTGGCCTGAACGGAGATTCCGCCGGTATTATCATTGAAATTAAAATCTGTAACCTTAATACCCCTGAACCACCCCATTGAGAAACGGGAAAAATCAGTTTTCCCACCAACGGAGTCGTTGATTTTTGCCAGTATTATTTTCCGCCCACTCTCGGATGACACAAACCACGGCACTGCTAAAAACGCAAACGCAATCACAATAACTGCAATTGCCGCTGCCAGCTTGAGTATCCTTATCTTCGTTTTTTTCCTTCGCTCTGATTTGATAGTCTCTTCCGCACTCATCTACCTATTCCCCAAAATAAAGTTGGCTTCTGCACAAAAACGCAGGAATCTAATAAACAAGTTGCCTCCGGTTGATACGACTTTAACTTGCTTGCTTCTTCACCAGGTCAATCGAGCATTATCTCGTTCGATTTGTGTTTAACAACCTCATCGATTTTGTCGGTATGTTCTTTGGTGATGTCGTCGATTTGCTTCTTGCCGTTCTGTAGGTCATCTTCAGTGATAACCTTGTCTTTTTGCTGCTTTTCAAGGTGTTTGATTGCATCTCTTCTTATGTTGCGGATACTGACCTTTGTCTGCTCGCTCATCTTCTTGACTTGGGAGACAAGTTCCTTTCTTCTTTCCTCGTTCAGCGGTGGAACACTCAATCTTATCAGGTTCCTGTCCACAATCGGGGCAAGGCTCAAATCGCTGTTTTTGATTGCCTTCTCTATCTCCCGCACCGAACCCGGGTCGAACGGCTTAATCACAATCATATCATGTTGCGGCGTTGATAAAGCTGCTATTGTTTTAATTGGAGTAGGTGTTCCGTAATAATCAGCCTTTATATTCTCAACCAGCCCCGTTGATGCTCTTCCTGTCCGAACGGCTTTTAGCTCGTCCTGCAGCACCTCAACCGCCTTAGTCATCTTCGAATTGTTTTCTGAGATAATTTCTTTCACAGGCATCTTCCACCTCGTATCTCGTATTTACTGATTGTAGTAAACGAAACAGCAACAAACTATGCACTATTAACTATGAACCAATATACGTGCCCACCTGCTCGCCACAGATGGCCTTGGTTATATTGCCTTCTTTGAAAATATTCAAAACAACAATTGCGATGCTGTTGTCCCTGCAGAGACTTATTGCCGAGTGGTCCATCGCCCGCAGGTTCTTCTTCAGCACATCTAAATAAGACAGTTTGCCGAATAGCTTTGCATTTGGATTCTTCTCAGGGTCGTCGCTGTAAACACCGTCAACCTTTGTTGCCTTTATGAGCACTTCCGCCTCAAGCTCTGAGGCTCTCAAAGCCGCGCAGGTATCGGTTGTAAAAAACGGGTTACCCGTTCCGCCAGCCAATATCGCCACTCTTCCCCTTTCTAAATGGTGCAGTGCGCGTCTTCGGATAAACGGCTCGCACATCGCCGCAACTTCGATGGCGCTCAGGACCCTCGTCGGCTGGCCGAGCTTCTCAAGAACCTCCTGCAGCGCACAGGCGTTTATAATAGTGGCCAGCATCCCCATATAATCTGCTGTGTTTCTTGGTATTCCGCTGATTTGCGAGAAGCGCTCACCTCGCAGAAAATTTCCCGCACCGACCACTACCGCCACCTTCGGACCGAGTTTGCATATCTCTGTGATTCTTTTAGCTATCGACTCAAGCGCATCACCGTCGATTCCGAATTCTCCCTGCTTGCAAAAGCTTTGACCCGACAGTTTCAGCAACACCCGCTTATATTTGCTCTTCGCCATTTTATTAAACGCTATATGCTATCTGCCTGTAGCCCGGCCGTTACCCGACTTCGAATCGCACGAACCTTTTTATCTTCGCCTCACCACCGGCGCCTTTGGCTGCCTCATTTAACACCTGTGTAACAGTCTTGCTGTCGTCCTTAACAAACTGCTGCTCGACAAGGCAGTTCTCAGCAAAGAACTTCTTCATCTTGCCTTCCACGATTTTATCAATAATATTTGCAGGCTTATTTTTGACCTGCTCGGCAAAAATGCCTTTTTCCCTTTCGATTGCCTCGGTGCTAATGCCGTCCTTATCCAGCGCCAGCGGCTTGGCTGCGGTAATGTGCATCGCTATATCAGCCGCTGTTTGTTGTAGTGCTTTTTCCGCCGCCGTTGTTTCATCACTTGTCTCTATCTCAACCATAGTGCCGACCTTGCTGTTGAAGTGAATGTATGTGCTTATAAGCCCGGCCTTGTCCAGTTCATACTTCGCAAAATCGCCCACCTGTATTTTCTCGCCGGTCTTGCTGGCTATTTCAGTCAGAATATCGCTGAACTTTTTGCCGTCAACAGATGTCTCAAGAACATTCTCCACCCCTTCATCTGCCGGGCAGGCCAATGCATAGTTAGCCAGTCTTTCCGCCGCCGCCACAAAATCGGCGTTCTTGGCTACAAAATCAGTCTCACAACAAAGGGTTGCCATCGCTGCTGCTTTGCCACCCTCGCTCTTCTTGCTGACAATCATCCCCTCCGAAGTCTCCCGCTCAGCGCGCTTCGCTAAAGTCGCAAGCCCTTTTTTTCTCAATACATCTATCGCCTGCTCAACATCACCGTTCGCCTCTTCAAGAGCCTTCTTGCAGTCCATCATCCCCTGCCCACTCATCTTCCGCAGTTTCATCACCATTGAAGCTGAAATTTCCGCCATTCTTAAAACTCCCATTTTACATTGAGCAGCGTGCAAACAAATACACGAAAAGTGATTTTAATTTATGCTCTTTGTTCTTATTCTGACTGCTTTGGCTCGGCTTGTCCCTTAGAGACCTGCTCGGTTTCACCCTCCTGCGGGTTTAACTCCGCTGTCTGTCCCGTAGGCATCTGCTGACTGTTCTGTTGCCCGGTTGAAACTGGGACGGCCTCGCCCTCGGTTCCATCAGCGCGGGCCAGAGCAGGCCTTCTCGAACGAACCCGCTTCGGACGTTGTCTCGGCTCCAGCCGTGCTGAGACCATCGTCTTGCCGATTGCCACCGCATCAGCCAGCTCGTTAAGTATTAAGTCAATTGCTCTTATTGAATCGTCGTTCGCCGGAATCGCCACGTCCACGGTATCAGGGTCCGAATCGGTATCGATTATTCCTATCGTTGCAATACCCAGCTTTTTCGCCTCACACAAAGCAAGATATTCCTTGTTGGTATCGACAACAACTACGACACCCGGCAGACGCGACATCTCACGAATCCCCTCAAGATTACATTTTATCTTCCGCAGCTCACGTTTCAGCCGTGATGCCTGTTTCTTACTCTCCTTTTCAAGCGTCCCTTCTTCCTGCATAGCTTCCAGTTGCTGCAATCTCTGAAGTCGGGACCGTATAGTCCTAAAGTTCGTAAGCGTCCCGCCCAGCCACCGCTCAGAGACATAGTGCATTCCGCACTTAGCCGCAACACTCGCTACCGCCTTTTGCGCCTGACGTTTCGTCCCTACGAAAACAACATCTTTCCCGGAAGATACCACCTCTGCAAGCAGCTTCTTGGCCACCAATATCCCTGCCAGAGTCTTTTTCACATCGATTATATGAATATTGCCGCGCTTCGTGAAAATAAACGGGGCCATCTTGGGATTCCATCTGCTCACGCCATGCCCAAAATGCACCCCGGCGTTTATCAGCTCACGCACTAACTCTTTTGCCACAAAATATCTCCAAACTCTGCCTCTCACCTCCTCTGCTGCTCTCGGACAGCCGAATTTTGAAAAATTAACGCAAATTTAATATTATGTCAAGAATTTTTGCTAAATATAGCAATATTTAGACCTTGCACAAAAAACAAACAATAATCCACCCCGTCTCCGACAAGTCCTCTAAAGCCCCTATAATATCCTTATTTTCTCTCCCGCCTTCACGCCCATAATACCATTGGCGCTCCCATTTTTAAAGCTGATCTCCAGTGTATTATTCGAGCCTTCTATCAGGAACAGCTCATCTTCTTTCGCTGCATAATAGGTCGGATAGTATTTCATCGTATATCTTTTGCCGCCTATTTCTACGGAATACTTTTCTTTCTTTTGCTTTTCAAGGTTAGTTATGACATTGCCGAACTCATCGATTCGAACGACCATTCCCTCACCGCCTTTTTTATAAAGTTCCAGCTTCTCTATTTCTTCGATTTTTTCACCTGTCGTCTCGAAGCCGCCCAGCTCGATATTCGCCGCCGTCTTTGCAAACACATCTCTGCCGTGAAACGTCCTGCTCACATCTTCGGTAACGTTAATCTGCCGTATATCGATTATTTTCTGTTCGGCTGCCGTCTCCCATAATAGCCCATTATCAGGCCCGACAAAATAGAATCTCTCGGTTTTTATTGCTATTGCTTTTCTTTCCGTCCCCACACCGGGGTCGACCACACAGCAGAAAGTTGCGCCTTTCGGAAAGTACTTGTAATTATTTTTAAGTATCCAGCTTCCCTCGATTATTTCACCTGGCCGGACGCTATGACACAAATCGACTATTACCGCTTCGCTGGCAATACTGTAAATCACCCCCTTCATCACCCCGACATATTCGCTTTCACTAAAATCCGTTAATAGCACTATCATATTGCCATTCCCCACAACACCAACCTCACCTCCGTCCTCACAAGCTCTGCTGGATATCCTCACCTGCTGAAAACAGCTCTTTCACTGATTCCTGCATCAGCACAATGATTGTGAAAACACCAAGCACCGTCCCGAACGGCATAAAGGCGCATTCCACCCCTGCAACCACAAGACAGAACAAGCGATGCCTGCGGCGCGCAAGAAAACTACCAGCGGTGATAACAAATCCCGCAAGCACCCAGCCGGCGAGTATAAACAACCCCGCGAACACGACAAAAAACCAGCCGATGAAAGCTGGAGGCGGGTCTCCCTTGTCGACCGACTCTGGAGCGAGTATGAACACCAATCCGATGATAAGGTGAATAATCGGAAACATTGCAAACAATGCTGCAATCCCGCCGACTACGTAATGAAAAATAGATAGTAGCCTAAGATGCTCTTCATCCTGTTCCATATCTTTGTCCCTTTCAGCCCGCACTAAATTGCCTTAAAAATTACCTCTATTGCCTGTTGAGATTTTACCACGAGCTTTTCGAAAGGGCAAAGAAAAGTAAACTGTCAATATCCTTCGAGCCAGTTATCTGCCAGAGCAGCAAAATCCAGCATATTAACTATACCATCTCCATCCGGAGTGGGTGCGATATCAGCAACAGTGACTCCTCTCTTTAGCCACTGCCCGGCAAAATCCGCCAAATCGTCAAAGTCGACTGTAATTTGCCATTGGTCTGCGAAAACAGCCCAGTCGAAGAAGTTGACAATCCCGTCACCACCCTCCGGCCATACATCTCCGCCCAATTCCTCCAATAGCCACTGTCCGCATAATATAGCAAGGTCATTTATTTCAACGCCGTCCGGACATACAAAATCTCCTACCGGCGGCCTCTGCCAGCTAAGCTTCGGATAATTCGTCCCATCGCAGATTGCCCATATATCGTTCAGCCCATTGATGACCTCTCCCACAAAATCCCAACCCGCATCCGTAAATGTACTCATAGTCTGCATCTCTACTGTTGTCTTACCTTCTCCGCCGGCACTGCTTGACTGTCCGCTGCTGTTCACATCCCAGAAACAGTTATACGCATCCCCATCATTTTTACCAATTAGCCCCCCGACATCAGAATCTCCAAAAACAGACCCGGCAGCGTAACAGTTTGATATCTCTGCAGGATAATAACTTAAAGATTCATAATTCCGCCCCACAAGCCCTCCGACATAGATGCCGCCTGAAACATCACCCCACGAATAGCAGTCCAGAACTTTTCCTCTACCGGCTGGCCCACCAGCATCAGCAGTTAATCCTGCCAAACCCCCAACGTAACCTTCCCCAACAACCGAGGCTGTCGAATAACAGCGGGAAACTTCACCAAGGCTGTTTCCTACCAGACCACCTACACTAATGTTTCCTGAAACAATACCGCCTTCTGCATAACAGTTGGTGATGGTTCCATAGTGCCTGGCAACAAGTGGAGCAACATAGTCGCCACCGTCAACGTTAGGGTCAATCAAACCCAAATTCTTAATCACTGACCTCCTCTCAATGTACTTGAAAATTCCGATATAGTTTCCATTCGAGCTGTAGGTGAAGTTCGAAATTGTGTGCCCGGCTCCGTCAAAACCGCCAATGAATGGTATATTAGATGCTGACCCAACCCCCACGAATTTTCCGATGATATTAAATTCAGTCCCGCTATACCCGCCTAAGTCAATATCAGCCATCAATCTAAAATGCTTGTGCCAGTCAAATTGGTTCGCCCCTATCGCCTGCATATCCTCTGCTGTGTAAATCAAATACGGCTCCGCCGGCAAACCCCTCCCGCCGCCGTATCTGCCGCAGCTTTCAATCTTCTCCCACCATAATCTCGGATAATCGTTACCCTCATCAATCGTCCAGACAGGCGTGGTGAAGTCCCACCCACTGACAACATACGGCTCTGCTGTCATCATCTCCTCCGTTGATAATCCTATACCAATTTGATAACCATCCCCTGCTATCTCATTATTCCAGAAACAATCCTCTATCCAGTCTATACCATAATCAGTGCCTACACACCTGCTGACAGAATAACATTTCGAAATATTACCACTGTCATATCCGACTAATCCTGCCCTGCCCTTAACAAAACAATCCGAATGACAGTTGCTGATTGTCCCGACATTACTACTTACAAGCCCTCCCGCACCTGAGCCGGTCACGATATTGTCCCCCGAATAGCAGCTTAAAACAATACCTGCACTATCATTACGCCCCACCAATCCCCCTCCCCCTCCCACTCCAGCAATAGTACTGCCTCGCGTGTAGCATTGCGAAATCGTCCCTTCATTGTATCCGACCAGCCCACCGCCGAAATGACCTTCCATGCTAACACTGATGTCTCGTGAATAGCAGTTCGATACCGAACCTCCATTATCACCAATCAGTCCCCCAACGTAGTAATCTCCTATGACAATAGTGCCGATTAAATTACAATCCTGTATCTCACCGAAAATATTTTGGCCTACTATGCCCCCGACATAGTAACCACCGTAAACTTTACTGTCTTTCACATAGCATCCCGTGATGCTTCCGGACTCAAGATATCCGGCTACTGCTGCGATATAATAACCCAAACCTATTTCTGTGTTCACATCTGCTGCAACCACACCAACATTTCTAATCTCCGCATTAGAGTCATCGACATACCCAAAAAGCCCAACGTAGGCCGCCTTGACACGTTTGAAGCTGAAGTTCGAAATTATATGCCCATTACCATCAAAGACACCCGTAAAAGGATTCTCCAAATACCCCAAACACGGATCTGGAGAAATTCCCCCAATAATATTAAAACTTGACCCCGTGTATTGCCTGCATATCGCAGGCGTCGAAAATCAGATACGGCTGCTCCGCTGTGCCATTGCCTTCCCACGGCGTACCATTTGCCGCAGTGCCGAGCACACACACCACAATCACCCCAAAAACTACCCTGCGAATATTTGCCGAATTGTTTGTTAACCTCCTCATTTTTTCCTCTTTTTTGCAATTGGGTTGTAAAGCTTCTCCGTCTAAGCTTCTTCCAATTATACCGTCTATCTTAGCCGTAAACAACACTTTTCTGTAAAAAATCTGCCTGCTTGATTTTCGCTGTTCAATATCGCTTTAAGACCGTATAATTAAAGCTGTTATGGCTCAAACCGTATATAGAATTATCGACGCCAATTTCAATCGTGCACGCGAGGCCCTTCGGGTAATTGAGGACTTCTGCCGTTTCTCCCTAAACTCGACTCACTTAACAACCCGCGCCAAACAGCTCCGCCACGAGCTTTCAGCTTGTCTGGGCAAGCTCGATTCCAGGCGGCTTATCGCCGGCAGGGACAGTCTCGGCGATGTAGGCGCCGGCAAAACGGTCGATAACCAGCTTCAGCGCAGTGACTTAAGAGATTGTTTTACAGCCGGCTGCAAACGCCTTACCGAATCCCTGCGAAGCCTTGCTGAGATGACCCAGACAATAAATCCCGAGGTCGCCCAAACAATCGAGAAGCTGCGGTTCTCCGCTTATACGCTTGAGAAAGATATTGTTCTTTTCAGCGACACAGCCGAAAAATTCAAATCCGTAAGATTATATGTAATAATTACCAGCAGCCTGCCTGCCGACATGCTTTCTTTAACTCATTACTGTATAACCGGCGGAGCAGATTGCATTCAACTGCGGGCAAAGGCCGTTGACGACGATACGTTTTTTGCCCTCACCCTCGAATTTGTAAAGGCCTGTAAAGATGCCGGCGTACCGGCAATAATTAACGACAGGGTCGATATCGCAGTTGCGGCCGATGCGGACGGCGTGCATCTCGGCCAAAACGATTTGCCTCTCGACCAGGCCCGCAAACTACAGTCGAGACCCTTAATTATTGGTAAAAGTACTCATTCACTCCAGCAACTGAACGCTGCCTGCAAGGAGCTGCCCACTTATGTAAGCTTAGGCCCGGTCTTTTCTACCAGCACAAAACCAAACGCTGAACCTGTGGGCATAGACTATGTCAAACAGGCAACAGAAATACTCAACCAAACCGGCATCGGTCATGTTGCCATCGGCGGTATAACGCTCGATAACGTCGAGGATGTTCTAAAAGCCGGCGCAAAAGCAATTGCTGTTTGCTCGGCTGCAACCGAGGCTAAGGACCCGAAAGAGGCCTGCAGGAAATTAAAAGAAAAAATTATTACCTCAAAAAAATAACAAAAAACCAGTTTTTAAGAAGAAAAATACAAATGGGGGGTTTTGAGATTTCTCGGGAAAAATCAATCAAAAACGGGGGTAGCTGGTGAGTAAAATCAAAAAATCTTAAAAAATTTTAACTTGTTTAACTGTAATAACTTAGCTCAATAAAACACAAGTCAAATCGGCTTTTTTTTCGAATCAAACGCGCGGGTTAAAAAATATAGGGGGAGAAAATTTAAAAATCGAGGTATCCATAAATCGTAAAATGCAGCGAAAGGGGGTAACGGCGCTTGTTTACGGGTATATGATGGAAAAAATTCGAAAACGTTCGAAAACGTTATAGAAACAATCGAAAATTGTGTAGAAACGGACAAAAACTGTATGGAAATATTCAAAAGTTGCATAGAAATATTCAAAAAAATTTGAATATTTCAGCTCGTTGTTCATTGTTCATAGTTCGTTGAGAAGCTCGTGGCTCGTGAAGCCCCGATTAGATAGTAAAAGACACATCTCACGGGGTAAACTGTGAAGTGTATCTCGTCGGAGGAATTTTAGGAAAGACAATTCACTATGTGGCTATGCCATATAGCGCGGATGTTCGACGAGGATTTTTAGATGCTGGGATTTTGGTAAAGGCAGTTCACTATGTGGCTATGCCATATAGCGCGGATGTTCGACGAGGATTTTTAGACGCTGTGATTTCAGTAGTTGGCAATGCCATATAGCGCAGATAAACAAATTGATTATTAAAGTTTACAGACCTGCGTTCAGTATGTGGCAATGCCATATAGAGCAGGCTTGGTCGAAGTAAAAGAAACAACAGAATATAATGTGTCGGTGCGTTATTTGCCTCGTTTGATAGAGTCAGCTTTTTGCCTGATTGCCTGCCAATAGCTGTTCATCTGAACAAGGGTTTGTCGGCCCAACTTGGCCAGATGGTAGTACTTTCTCTTTGGACCATCGGGTGACTTGGCTTGAGTGACTGTTACGAGACCATGCTTTCTGAATCTCCTTAGGATGCTGTAAATTGTTCCTTCACTTATGAGAAGGCCCTCAGATTTACGAAACTTTCTTTGTATTTCATAGCCGTACATTCTACGGTTGCGTATGTCATTAAGGATAGTCAATTCGAGCAGTCCCTTGCGGACTTGGTTTGTCCAGTTTCTGAAGAATACGGCATTCATAGAAATTATGATAAAACAGATTCTGGTATATGTCAATACCATCTAGCGCAGATAATTATATGGAGATTATTTCTTACAGGGATTTCGGTGGTGGTTGTTAACTATATGGTAATGCCATATAGCGCGCGGAGGTTCAGAGGTTTTTAAGTCAAGGCTTTGAAGAATTGGGGATTTTAGAGGGAAAGTTCACTATATTGCTATACCACCTATCGTAGATAATTGCTATGGGATTTGGGAAGGAAGGTCTACTATGTGGCAATGCAATATAGCGCAAGAAAAATAAGAGATTTTTGGTGACGCGGATTTTAATCATTTTGTTTATAGTCCTTTTGTCTAATCAAAAGGACTAAGAGACTTTTATAAATCGAATTGTTTTTAAGACAGGGATTTGACCCCGATGGGATAGCGAACAGCGCCCCGAAGAGATAGTTTCACATCTCATAGGGCAAGCATCCCACAGGGCAGGAATCAAGAATTGAAAGACCTGGTCTCCGATACTGGGTACCCGCTAACGACCCCGGCCTAAGACCCACGCCTGAGACTTGCGAGGGCAGGAATGCGGGGCTCTACGCCCACAGGATAGACTACCGCTTCGAGGATCTGCGCTGCGCTACGAGAGGACACAACAACAAATCATTATTTATTTAACGGCAAAAGCTATACTCTCTCGCCCTCGGCTGTTCAATGAAGCGGCATCAAAGCGGGCTGGCGAGGCACTTGCAATTGACAATTAAAACTTTTGTCAATTGCTTCGGAGTTTTCGAGGTTGGGAAAAACTGAAAAAAG
>Ga0315548_1000509_pt1 | contig 35808 bp, 25 predicted proteins | sample SalMarSW160110MG_2_FD_202540 | JGI IMG/M metagenome (GOLD analysis project Ga0315548, IMG submission 202540) | Salt marsh sediment microbial communities from the Plum Island Ecosystem LTER, Massachusetts, United States - Salt Marsh Sediment SW1601-110 ... | reverse complement strand
CTAAGCATTGGCACGGCGTGGCGGACACTTTCGAAGGCTTCGAGCGGTTTTTCGGAAACCCGCTGGGTAGGTGAGTCGGCTGTGATTAGCTCAGGGTGTTTTTTTTCAAGCTCTTTAAGCTCGGCAAAAAGCTCGTCATACCGGCGGTCACTTATTTTCGGCTGATTGAGGACATAATACAAGTAGTCGTGTTTGCGGATTTCGCTGCGGAGCCGTTCAATCTGTTTTTTTACGTCTTCTGCCATAATAATTAATTTATACGCTGTTTTAGTCAGTTTTGCAATAGGCCAACAGCTCATAAATTAATGAGGCCGACATCCTGAGGAAAGCAAAACGAGGGAAAAAACTGATGGTAGAAACAGTGTTGCGTGTAAAGTTTTCGGTTATTCTATATATTCGTTTCTTGCCTTTGCGATGTAATCGAGCATTAAGGCGGCCTGCTGTCGAATTTCGGGGTCAAAGTTAGTTACGCGTGCACTCCATTTTCTATACTGTTTGTTAATCCGCTCGCGAGCCTGGTCTTTGCTCATATCAGAGGTGATTCCGACGAGCAGGCTGACATCCTTAACCTCGCAGATGTCCGGCGGCAAAAATCTTTCCGTCATTTCGAAGAACTGTCCCTTGTCAATTTCAAGGCGGTCTGCGATGTTACCAAGTGTGTTAAATTTACCTTCGGTGACAGTACCGGTAGCCTTTGCAACGTACATACATAACTGCAGGATATCGCATCTCTGCTGGTAAGCAGCTAACTCGGTGATTTTTGCACAGACGCCGGGAATATTAATCTGCTGGCCCCGATTGAGAAGGCTGACAGTCCTGCTTAAGGCCTTTTCAAGCCGCCGTTTCGAGCGGTTCGAGCCACTAAATGCGGCGATGTTCGTCTGGGCCCAGCTCTTTATAACCTCAAGCTCACAATCAGCGATATCATTATCTGCGACAGCAACGGCGAAGGCCAGGGTTATAGCGAGAATCTTTGCACGCTCAATGTTTTCCTGCAAATCGATATAACCGGCCGCCGGGTTTTCATAGATGAAATTGGAATATGTCGAAGCAATTTTCTCGCCGCTCTTGCCCGAAAGAATTGAAACGACGAGCAGCAAATCTCTTTTCCCTCTTCTGGGCAAAGTGAGCCAATCGGCGTCAATCTTTGCGACAGTTATCCAGTCCGAAAGTTTTGTAACAGCCTTTGGGAGTCTGCCGAGCTCGGTTGAATAACAAAAAACAGAAGAATCGTTCATTTGCCATCTTTCGAGACTGCTATGTGCCGGTTTTGCCTTAGAGATTCCATTAGTGACATCAGTAATGACAATTTGCGCGACGGTGTGTCGCCGGTCTTTGGGCGCATAAATTGAGCCCTTGATTCTAACGACAAATCCATCTTTTTGATTTTGCTGGTCCTCAGCAGCGAGTGATACAGAGCAGTCAAGTTGATTTTCCTGCCGGTGCTGCTCAAACAGACCGGTGTCTTTTAATTTGTCCCAGATCCAGGACTTAAGTTGTTCAAATCCTTTGAATTGCATTTTTTGTAGCTATACTACTGGACTTTAACCGAACTCAGATGCTCGGCTTTTTCCTTCAAATCCTGCTGCTTCATATCTCCCTGCCGATCGAGAGAAAAATCCACTTCGAGTGCTCTGCCCGACTGGACATCCTCAAAATAACAGTGCATTCTCTGGTTTACATCATAGCTGTAAGTAACCTTAACCGGACACTCGGCAGGTCTGCCCTCGGGCAGCTTCAGCTTGTGCGTTGCGATTTTATTAACGAATTTGACATCGGTGTCCTCGCCCTGCGTGATACTTATCTCCAGCTCGGTCTGTCCCTGGGAAACGGTATAGAAAGTTTTAGTCACCTGACAGGGCAAGGGAGTGTTTTTCTCCAGGATTATACGGTTTTCAACGACTCTTTTTCCTGTTTTTTCATCTATCGGAGCGCAGATAGTTCCGTAGCTGTGATTACAAACATCAGTAAGCTTGATATGCTTCAGTCCCGCAGCAATCCCTGCGGGCAAGGCGTCGGGATTTTCTCTTGCAACGGTCAGGCCGGCGTGGATAGCCGCTCCGAGAGTAACACATTCGTCGACGTTGACGGAAATTTCAGGCTTAAATCCGAACATTTTTTCGAGCCGCTGCTGAACGATTGGGATTCTGCTGCTGCCGCCTACGAGCAAAATATTATCAATCTGTGACGGCTTGAGTTTTGCTTCTTCGAGAGCAACCTCGAGCAAAATACCGACTCGCGAGATAAGGGACGAGATTGCATCCTCAAACATTTCACGCGTAATTTCAACTTTCAAACTGCCGTTTTGGCCGTAGAGTATATTTTTCGAGGCTTTTCTCCTCGAGAGCGTCTTTTTAATGTCTTCAGACTCGTCCTCATATTTTGCCCTCTCCTCTTCGGAACTAATCAGCTCGGCTGCGAACTTGTCTTTGTATTTCTGCTCGAGGATTTCAAGAATTTTTTTATCGAAATCGATACCTCCGAGCTCATGGTCACCCTGCGAACAAATAATGTTCATCTGACGGTCTCTCACGTCCATTATGGTGACATCGAAGGTACCTCCACCAAGGTCATAGACGAGCACTTTTCCGAAGACGGTACAATTGGTGGCATAATACAGGGCAGCAGCTACAGGTTCATTGACAATGCCGATAACGTTAAGTCCTGCGATAGCTCCGGCATCCATTGTTGCCTTTCTCCTTACTTCATCAAAGTGAGCGGGAACGGAAATAATAACATCCTGGATCTGGTAATTCTGAGCGGAGCAATCTTCTTTGAGTTTTTTCAGAATAAGCGCAGAAAGCTCGACAGCAGTCCAGTCTCTGCCGTCGATGTTTATAGTATATGAAGCGTCCCCCATATGCCGTTTCACCCATCGCACAGACCTTTCGGGATTGAGGTGTCGACAGTTAATTGCCTCGAGACCCACACGGATGATATCTGAGTTTTCCTCATCAAAGAAAATCGCCGACGGTGTAAGCCTTTCACCATCCGAATTCGGGACAATTTCAGGCTTACCGATAGCGTTTAACACCGCCAGAGATGAAAAGGTCGTGCCCAGGTCAATGCCAGCTATGGCAGATTTTTTCGAGTCATTGTTAGCCATTTTATATCCCCCCGTTCTGTCAGAACATTCTAACCAAACAGCTTTACTCTTGCTGTACGTACAACCTTAAAGTTTTCATCATCAATAAAGTGACGATATCCCGGCCTAACAAGATGAGCTATTTTCCCTTTTAGTTCAGGCTCCGGTGCACCAACCTTTTCTTTCACGGCTTCAGCAATTTTTTCCTGGCCGTTGTAATCACTGTCAATTTCCAGCTTATACTGTTCGATACCGCTGGATTCGAGAGAAAAGATTAGCTCGTCCCTTACTTCTTCAAGGTCGGCTGTCTCAATATCATTGTTCCTGAACTGTTCTATTCTGTCCTCAAGATTATCGATACAGCGAATAACCTTAAGGCCAAAGCTTCTGATTATACTCCAGTCGTAGCCGTCCTGGAGTTTTTTTATTCTATCCTGCTGACCCATTGCATACTCTCGAATCGCAGAGACCTGCTGCATAAGTTCTTTGATAGTGTCACCAAAGGGCTGTGAGCGGTCAAGAGTCATCTGTTTAAGCGTTTTGGCCATCTGCCTGAATTCGGCCACCTGTTTTTCCAGACTCTTGCTCTGCGCCTTCAGGACTTTCTCGAGCTTGGCTACATCCTCGTCAGCTTCCACAACTATCCTGCTTTTCGCCAGTGACTTATATCTCTGATTCAGCCTGTCGCCTTTGAGCTTCAAAGACTTTTTAGAACCCATAGCCTGGCCATCGGAAAACATCACGCTAACGTTTTTGAAGCCTTCTGCCGAGGAACCAGAAGAAGATTGAGCTGCTAAATTAGTCTCGGAAAAAATTCGGTCGGCTTTGTCGCGGTCGGACGGTTTTTTAACAAAGTCAAACCAGCCGGAACTCACAAGGACTTTGGTATTAAGGGGCTGTTCGCCTTCTTGATGGTCAGTTTCTCCTTTTTGTGATTCAACTATATTATGCTTTCCCTGCTGCGTTTGAAGATTTTCACCGTCGTCCTGGTGCATCGCTTCTGAAGAGGAATCCTTAAAACCAAACAAACGACGATATACGAACCTGACAGCCAGCCATAAAAGTAACCAGGTAAAAATTGCACTGCCTGTGAGAATAAATACAGCCGAAGTATCAATCAAAAGGCCTTTGCCCTGCCTTTGCGAATTATACTCATCAAGCTTTTGCTGCCAGTCATCACTTGAGAAAATGTCGGCCAGATAGCGGATATCAACTTCATCGGCAGTCACTTTATCAAGTTTTTCAAGGCGTGCTTTGATATCTTTCAAAAGCTGCTTTTCTTTTCTCTGCTCGACGAGTCCCCATCCGAGTGTTGAAGCACCGGCAAATAATAATACCAAACCCAAAACAGCGGATTTTTTCCCCACATTCGCCACTTTTGATTCCCGGTTATTTTAAAAAAACCTGTCCGCTAAATCACGTTATAAAATAGTCAAAATGCTTCAGGCCACACAAATAAAAGCCTGATAAAACATTCCAATTACACCCCAAAAACACACATAGGCCGTGTTAAAACCGCCAAAATAAACTATAAATAATAATCGGGTAACAATCAAATCAACTGAAAACAAAAAAAGGTAGTTTCAGAAAGTCCGATAGGACTTGATTAAGTGCCTCAAAAAAGAATGTCAATTAAATTGATGTTTTTTTATAAGACGAAAAAAATTTCGGTCTTAAAGAAATCTGTTCTACTGTCCCTTTAGCCATCCATCAACAGCATCAGCGGCTTTTCGACCGCTATCGATTGCGCTAACAACAAGGGAAGCTCCATTAACCGCATCACCTGCAGCGAAAACCCAGTTCCGGCTGGTCCGGCAATTACTTACAAGCACATTTCCATTATCATCAAGCTTCAAAGCCAAATCACCCACCAGAGGCTTATGAACGAGATGCGTAAAACCAAGAGCAAGAATTACAAGGTCCGCCTCGAGGACGAAATCGGTTCCCGACAGCTCTTTTATTTTCCAGTTGCCGCCATCATTTATCCACTCAACCCTGCAGGCATTGAGCTGCCGGACGCTTGTCGCCGAGCCCGAAAAACTTTTAGTCAATACCGACCAGATTCGCTCACATCCCTCTTCGTGAGAAGATGACGTTCTCATAATTCGCGGCCAGGTCGGCCAGGGAGTATCCGGGGGGCGAGAATCCGGAGGCTTGGGTAAAATCTCGAATTGATAAATCTGTTTAGCACCCTGTCTGCGGGCGGTCCCGACGCAGTCGCTGCCGGTGTCACCGCCGCCTATGACGACCACAACCTTATCTTTCGCGGTTATTATTTCAGAATCATCAAGAGGCTCAGCAGCATTCAGCTTGTTCTGTACTTTTAAGAAGTCCATCGCAAATACAATATTGTCGTATCCTCTGCCCGGGACAGTGAGGTCTCTCGGCTGAGCAGCTCCTATTGCGAGACAAATGCAATCAAACATTTTCTGCAGGTAGCGGGCAGAGATATCCGTACCGACATCGACCTCGGTCTGAAACTGAACACCTTCGGCAGCCAGTTGCTCTAATCTGCGGTCTATAATTTTTTTTGCGAGTTTAAAATCTGGTATGCCGTATCTGAGAAGTCCGCCAGGCCTGAGGTCTTTTTCAAAAACAACCACGCTGTGACCTGCCCTTGCGAGCTGCTGAGCGCAGGCAAGACCAGCGGGACCGGAACCTATAATCGCTACTTTTTTTCCGGTTTTCTGTAAAGCAGGCAACGGCTTAATCCAGCCATTTTCGAATCCACGTTCGACTATCTGCAACTCAATATCCCTGATTGCTACCGGCTCGTCATTTATGCTTAGAGTACAGGCAGTTTCGCAGGGAGCAGGGCAAACTCTGCCGGTAAACTCAGGGAAATTATTTGTCGAATGCAAAAGCTGACAGGCCTGCTGCCACTGGTTATTATAAATAAGCTCATTCAATTCCGGTATGTTATTTCCAAGAGGACAGCCGAAACCGTGACAGAAAGGAATCCCGCAATCCATACACCTTGCGGCCTGTTGATAAATCACCTCTGCGGTTAAAGGCAGCTCGAGCTCATTAAAATCATAAATCCTTTCCTGAACCGGCCTTTTGGCAGGAACCTTTCGTTCATATCGCAAAAAACCTTTAGTCTCACCCATAAAACACCTCCTCTGTAGCAGGAGTTGTTTCAGTATCCCTTTGTTCGGCAGCTCTCATCTTCTCTATGGCCTTTCGATAATCGATTGGCACAACCTTAACAAACTTTCCAACCATATCCTGCCAGTTGTTCAGAATCTGTTTTGCCCTTACACTTTGAGTCAAGTCGTAATGCCGGCTGACCAAATCATATAATTTCTTCTTGTCGTCTTCCTGCCAGACGCTTTCGAGCTCAACAAGGTCGAGATTGCAGAGCGTATCAAAAAGCTGCATCTCATCGAGGACATAGGCAACTCCTCCGCTCATACCTGCGGCAAAGTTACAGCCGGTCTTGCCAAGAACAACAACTGTACCACCAGTCATATACTCACAGCCGTGGTCACCAACTCCCTCAACAACTACGGTCGCCCCGCTGTTTCGGACACAAAAACGCTCGCCGGCGATACCATTGACAAAAACTTCACCGCTGGTAGCTCCATAAAGAAGAGTATTTCCTGCAATGATGTTTTCATGAGCTGGAAAAGCGGCTTTTTCAGGAGTTTTAACAATGATTCGCCCGCCCGAAAGACCCTTTCCGAGATAATCATTGCTTTCGCCGATAAGCTTCAATGTCACGCCGCGTACCAAAAAAGCCCCGAAGCTCTGACCGGCTGAACCTCTAAATGTTATCTCTATGCTGTCCTCAGGCAGTCCCTCGGGACCATATTTTTTCACAATACGATTACTTAAAATCGCACCTATAGCTCTGTCAGTGTTTTTGACAGGAAGCTCGAAGACTATTTTTGTTTTATTTTCGATAGAGGCTTTTGCCTTTTCGATAATCTGCCAGTCAATATGGTCATCAATTCTGCGCTTCTGAGTATTGACCTGCCTCAAAGCCGAGCCTTGAGAGTAGTGGGGTTTACTGAATATAGCCGAGAAGTCCAGTCCCTTTGCCTTGAAATGCTCGACAGCTTTTCTGGTCTTCAATCTTTCAACTCTGCCGACCATATCTTCGAATTTCCTAAAGCCGAGGTCAGCCATAATCTGCCGTACTTCCTCGGCGACAAAATACATAAACCGCTCGACGTATTCTGGCCTGCCGGCAAATCTCTTTCTGAGCCGCTCATCCTGTGTGCCTATTCCGAAGGGACAAGCGCCTTCGTGACATTTTCGAAGCAGAGTACAGCCGAGTGTGACAAGTGCTGCGGTTCCGAAACCGAATCTTTCCGCACCGAGCAGAGCCGCGATGACAACATCTCTGCCCGTCTTTATCTGGCCGTCAACCTGCACCCTGATTCTGTCGCGCAGATTATTCATAACCAATACCTGCTGAGTTTCAGCCAGTCCGAGCTCCCAGGGACATCCTGTGCGCTTGATAGAGGATAACGGGCTTGCACCGGTCCCGCCATCGTGGCCGCTGATAAGAACTTCATCCGCGCCGCCCTTTGCCACACCGGCTGCTATGGTACCAACGCCAATCTCAGCAACGAGCTTTACCGAGACTTTAGCGTCGGGATTTGCGCATTTGAGGTCATAAATCAACTGGGCCAGGTCTTCGATGGAATAGATATCATGATGGGGCGGCGGTGAAATGAGTGTAACGCCCGTTGTTGAATATCTCAGCCGGGCGATTTCCTCAGTAACCTTATGGCCCGGGAGCTGGCCGCCCTCACCGGGTTTTGCACCCTGTGCTATCTTAATCTGCATCTCCTTTGCATTTGCGAGGTAGTTAATAGTGACACCGAACCGGCCGCTTGCAACCTGCTTAATTGCGCAGTTTTTCGAGTCACCGTTTTCTGAAGGTATATAACGCTCAGGGTCCTCGCCGCCTTCACCGGTATTGCTCATAGCACCAAGACGGTTCATTGCTATAGCGAGGCACTCGTGCGCTTCTTTGCTGATAGAGCCGTGACTCATCGCACCGGTGCAGAATCTTTTCACGATTTGGCCGGCAGGTTCCACCTCTTCCAACGGCACTTTTTCGTTTGGTACAAAATCAAAAAGCCCCCTTAATGTACAAAGCTTTTCAGCCTGGTCATTGACGGCGTTGGCATAATCGACATAAGCCTGCGGGTCGTTAAACTTTACGGCGTGCTGAAGTTTGGAAACCGTTATCGGATTCCAGAGGTGATGCTCACCATCGTTTCTGAAATGATAAAATCCACCAAATGGTAACTCAAGCGCCCCTGCGGGGCGCTGCTGAAAAGCATCTCTATGAAGAGCAATTACATACTGTGCAATCTCACGCAGGCCGATTCCGCTGATACGAGAACTCGTTGCTGCAAAATATTTTTCTATGAGTTCGCTGTTCAGGCCGATGGCTTCAAAAAGCTGAGCACCGCAATAGCTTCGAAGCGTGGAGATACCCATCTTGCTCATTGTTTTTAGGATTCCCTTTTTAATAGCGGCTATGTAGTTGTCTGCGATTTGAATCGTCTCCATATCTGCAGGAAGAGCGCCCTGCCGCTGCATCTCATCAAGGGCCTCGAAAGCCAGATAAGGATTAACGGCATTAGCACCGTAACCTGAGAGCAGACAAAAATGCATAACCTCCCTCGGCTCACCGCTTTCAACAATCAAGCCGACTTCCTTTCTAAGTCCGCAGTCGAGCAAACCGTGGTGAACCGCAGATACCGCTAAAATTGAAGGTATCGCCGCCTTCGACTCATCTACACCATGGTCACTGATGATTATAAAAGAAGCTCCATTTTCGATAGCCCGCTTCGCAGAACTAATAAGGTCATTTATCGCATTTTCGATAGCGACACCCGGCTCTTCCGTATTTACATCAAACAATGCCGAGATGGTAACACATTTAAAATCGTCGCGACTGACCGTTCGCAAACGCTCAACATCTTCGTTCGTAAGGATAGGATGAGGAAGCTTCAGCTGCCTGCAATGCAGCGGTCCTTCATCGAGCAGATTTTGCTTTTTTCCGGTAAAAACCATAAGGCTCATCACGAGGCCTTCACGAAGCGGGTCGATAGCCGGATTTGTCACCTGAGCAAAGAGCTGCTTGAAATAATCGAATAATAATCTCGGCTTATTAGAAAGAACAGCAAGTGGTGTGTCATCGCCCATCGAGCCTACAGGCTCCTGGCCGTTAACTGCCATCGGCGTCAGAACCATTTTCAGCTCTTCGCGAGTATAGCCAAAGGAGCGCATCTTCTTAAAGATAGTCTGCGGGTCGCTGCGTACGAGCCTGGGGGTATCAAAAAGACCCCGCAGTTCGATTCTGTTCTCGTCCAGCCAGCGGCGGTAAGGCTTTTGTCTTGCAATCTTGCTCTTTATCTCGTTGTCTGTAATAATCCTGCCTTCGGCGGTATCAATAAGGAACATACGTCCCGGGCGAAGCCGGCCTTTCTGCCGGATTTTTTCCGGTTCAAAACTAATGACACCGGCTTCACTTGCGATAACCGCCAGCCCGTCGGTCGTCACCAGGTACCTGCAGGGTCTCAGGCCGTTCCTGTCGAGCATTCCGCCGACTATAGTCCCGTCGGTAAAAACCATAGCGGCGGGTCCATCCCACGGCTCCATAATCGCAGCGTGATATTCATAAAAAGCACGCTTGTCGGTGCTGATATGATACCTGGTTCCGAATGCTTCAGGAATCATCATCATCATAGAATGCGGCATACTACGGCCCGAGCGTATGAGCAACTCCAAGACGCTGTCAAAACATTCCGAGTCACTGGCACCATCTCTGAGAACAGGGAAAAGGTCGCTGATACTGTCACCGAAGATTTTGCTTTGCATCTTCGGCTCACGCGCCTTCATCCAGTTTCTGTTTCCGCTGAGTGTATTTATCTCGCCATTATGAGCGATACACCTGAACGGCTGGGCCAACTGCCAGTTCGGAAATGTATTCGTGCTGTATCTTTGATGTACTATAGCAAGGGCCGATTTTAACCTCTCATCAGAGAGGTCGGGATAATAGGCGAACAACTGATGCGCCATAAACATACCCTTGTAACAGACCGTTCTCGACGACAGGCTGGTAACATAAAAATCATTACCAGCGTCTATTGCCCTTTCCCTGATGATTCTTTCCGCTCTTTTACGCGCGAGATATAAGTCTCTCTCGAAATCCTCTCCCTGCCGGCTGCAACCATCAACAAATATTTGCCTTATCGAAGGTTCGGCCTGCAAAGCTATCTTTCCGAGACAACTGCTGTCGGTCGGAACTGAACGCCAGCCGAGAACTTTCATACCATAGTGTTTTATGACAGAGGCAAGAACTTCATCGCAGCTTTTACGAATGTCACCATCCTTCGAGGCGAAAACCATCCCGACCGCATACCTGCCCGGTTCACCGAGGGAAAAACCGATTTTTTTAGATTCGGCTGTGAAGAATTGATGCGGTATCTGAAACAAAATCCCTGCACCGTCGCCTGTGGTCTCATCAGCACCGGCGGCTCCACGATGATGCAGATTCAACAAAATCTCTTTGCCATACTCAATTATGGAATGGCTTTTTCTGCCGGCGATATCGACAACCGCGCCGATACCACAGCTGTCATGCTCAAAAGCCGGATTGTATAGTCCTTTCGATTCCATTTTCACTTTATAAGCTTACTTAATAATAAACTCTATATTTATCTCACTTATTACGTAATAAGATTGCCTAATTAAATATACTCTCTTTTCAAAGATTCAGGCAGTTAATTATCTTTATATCAATTTTCAACGATGTTAATAATATCAGGATACGTTATAAGATATTAATAGCCCTGAGCAGAGATAAATCTCCACCCAGGGCCAACCAATAGCAAAATCCTGTGAAAACTATACGCTCTTTCAGCGAGACTTAACAATCATAATAAAGATGAAACTCATAGGGATGAGGTCTCAGTGCCAGCGGGTCAATTTCGTTATCCTTCTTCCACTGAATCCAGGTCTCAATCAAATCTTCAGTAAAAACATTGCCGGCTATAAGGAACTCGTGGTCCTTTTCAAGTGCATCTAATGCCTCAGCAAGAGAGCCCGGTGTCTTCGGATACTTCGCCAGTTCTTCGGGCGTCATTTCATAAATATCACGGTCTAACGGCTCGCCGGGTTCGATTTTATTCTGAATTCCATCCAGAACAGCCATAAGCATAGCAGTCCACGTGAGGTATCCATTACACGTAGGGTCGGGACAGCGAAATTCCAGTCTCTTGGCCTTCGGGTTTGACGAATACATCGGAATCCTGACACCCGCAGAACGGTTTCTCTGTGACATCACAAGATTAACAGGAGCTTCAAAACCGGGCACGAGTCTCCTGTATGAATTCGTTGTCGGAGCCGCAAAAGCCAGAATTGCCGGAGCGTGTTTTAAAATTCCGCCTATGGCATAAATACCGATGATACTAAGACCGGCATAACCATCCCCTGCAAATAATGGTTTGCCACCCTTCCAAAGCGAGAGGTGAGTGTGCATACCACTGCCGTTATCTTCAAAAACCGGCTTTGGCATAAATGTCACTGTCTTTCCGTTCCTTTTTGCAACATTCTTGGCAATATATTTATACCACATAAACTGGTCAGCCATTTTTAACAGGTCATCAAACTTCATATCAATTTCACTCTGGCCGGCTGTGGCTACCTCATGGTGGTGACATTCAACAATAATACCGACCTTTTGCATTTCAGCTACCATTTCCCCTCGAAGGTCATAATAGGTATCAGTCGGGCTTACCGGGAAGTAACCACCTTTGAAACTGGGTTTATATCCAAGGTTTGGCTCTTCAAAACGGGCGGTATTCCAGGCACCCTCGACAGAATCTATTTTATACATACCCGTATGCTGATTTTGCTCATATCGAACCTCGTCGAATATAAAAAACTCTGGCTCCGGCCCTATTAAGCACGCGTCGGCTATACCGGTTTTCTTTAAATAAGCCTTACCCTTTCTCGCAACGTGGCGCGGGTCGCGGCTGTAATCCTCTTTAGTGACAGGGTCAACTATGTTAGCTATGATGCTTACAGTCGGCTCTTTAAAAAACGAGTCCATAACAGTGGTAGCAGGGTCAGGCACAGCGAGCATATCTGAGACATGAATTCCCTGCCAGCCGCGAATTGATGAGCCGTCAAAGCCGACACCGTCAACAAAAGTATCCTCATCCCATGTATCAACAGGAAAAGAACAATGCTGCCAGGTTCCTAAAAGGTCGGTAAATTTCAAGTCAACCATTTTTGCATTATTTTTCTTTGCAAATTCAAAAAATTCTTTCGGGGTCATTCTATTTTTCCTTTCAATAATAATTTTAATCAGCCTTTAGCCTATTGCCTTTCCACCTTTTTCCCCTGTACGAATCCTTATACATTCCGGCAGGTCGATAATAAATATTTTGCCATCACCTATCTGACCTGTTCTTGCTCCTTCGGTTATTGCTTCTACAGTCGGCTCGACAAACTCTTCGTTGACCGCTATTTCCAACTTTACTTTTTTCAGCAAGCTGCCCTGCTCCTTATGCCCCCTATAAACTTCTGCGATGCCTTTTTGTCTGCCTCGGCCGACAACATTCGATACAGTAACAAGATTAATCTCCTTTTCGGTCAATAATTTAAGCACTTCATCCAGTCGGTCCGGTTGAATAACAGCTATTATATACTTCATTATTTTTTCCTTTTTCGTTTAGTCAACTATAGTATAAGCGGCCTCTCGATGCTGCGTCAAGTCCAGGCCCACCCGTTCTTCGTGCTCGGTGACCCGCAATTTCATTACAGCATCCACGAACTTTAGAAGTAAGGCGCCGACAACAAATGAATACACAATTGTGATAACAACCGCCTTGACCTGAATCCATAACAGCGCCGGATTGCCGTACAATAAACCATCCGCTCCATCGGGATTAATCGTTTTCGTGGCCCATATACCGGTTGCAAGCACACCCCAGATGCCTCCTATTCCATGTACACCAAAGACGTCCAATGAATCATCGTAACCAAGCGTTGCCTTAAGACAAGTTACTGCCAGCCACGGAAACACTCCAGCACCTATACCTATCCATATTGCCCCCATTGGCGTAACAAAACCGGAGGCCGGTGTAATGGCCGCAAGGCCGGCCACTGCACCTGTAATCATACCCAAAGTAGTCGGTTTTTTATACCTGAGCCAGTCAAGTACCGACCAGGTTGTTCCTGCAACTGCGCCCGATATATGCGTAACGGTAAAGGCATTTCCAGCAAGACCAGAGGCCTTCAGCGCACTGCCCGCATTAAAACCGAACCAGCCGAACCAAAGCAAACCAGCACCCAAAACTGCAAAAGGTAAATTATGCGGAGGTGATATGCCGGATGGATATCCCCGCCTTTTTCTCAGAATCAATGCAGCCGCCAAAGCAGTCATACCTGCGTTGATATGAACCACCGCTCCTCCCGCAAAGTCAAGAGCACCGGCATTCTTCAAAAAACCGCCTGCACCCCAGAACCAGTGTGCAATCGGGTCATATACAATGGTCGCCCACAGCAGTGAAAAAACCACAAATGCCGAAAATTTCATCCTCTCGGCAAAAGCTCCAATGATAAGTGCCGGTGTGATAACAGCAAACATCATCTGAAACACCATAAATACTTCTTGTGGTACCGTTGCGATGTAGTCGGCATTCGGCGTCATACCTACACTTTTCAAAAAGGTCCACTCAAGACCTCCAATAATAGAGCTTTTATCCGGCCCGAATGATAAACTATATCCGCAAACAACCCACTGAATGCTTATGATGCACAGAATCATAAAACACTGCATAAGTAACGACAAAATATTTTTTCGTCGCACCAGCCCACCATAGAAAAATGCCAGCCCCGGAGTCATAAGCATTACAAGTGCCGCTGACATCAGTACCCACGCTGTATCTCCCGTGTCGATTGCAGGATTTTGACTTGTCAAAGAACTTTCTTCACCCGATAATTCTGTTTTGCAAAACGCTATTCCCGCGGTTAATAAAAGAATTACTACTAAAGTCAGTGTTATCTTCATTCTTCTTTACTCCTTGACGTCTTCTTAACGGCTGCTTTTGAATAAAACTTTTTGCAACTATAGAAAACGGCTGCTTGTTAATTATTAGCAATGAACGTGCCAGTTTTTACGAATTAACCTAAGCTCTTATTATGCAAAGAGATGCAAAAATGATAAGGATAGAAAAGCTTGTAAATATATAACATTATTGTAATATATATACTTTTACGAAACATAATTGTATTTTTATTATTAATTTATACTAATACTTTGAAATATACCTTGGCTTTATGAATAATATTTCATCATTAGAAGCTTTTTGACAGGCTAATACCAGCAAAGAAGTAATCGCTTTCCTCCCTGAACGCATTTGAATTTCGGATTGAATCGCCCAAAAGCGTTACATAATACAGGTTTCCTGCAAATGTCCAGCCGTCGGACAACTCAACAGGAAACGAGGCCGTCAACTGCCAGTAATTCAACTTATTATCATTAACTCCCCAATAAGCATGGTTGTACGAGCTCGAACCCCAGGTCAGCTCCAAGCCAAGAGTTAAACCAACTGGCAAATCCGGCCCGAGCTCGAAAATTTTATCTATTGAATGCTCAAGGTTAAATGAGACGAATGTACCTGCAGCAGCGTGAACATCATGATAAATTGTAAAAGACGGATTCAGCGGCAAATCGAAATTCAGTCCCCAGTAAATCTCGGTAGTATCACCAGCACTCGGGAAATAATAATAAATCGTACCGAAGGAGAAACCTATACCATCGAAACCCGGCAGGTCATCAGAATAATCCAGGATATAATCAAATTCGGTGAATTCATCGTTCTGGCCGTTTATATTTGTTGTTTCAAAATTCCCCCAGAAGGTAGCCGTCCATTTTCCAAAATTAATGTCAACATTAGGCCAAAGGACCGGGTCGTCTACGACATTCTGGCCCCTCCAGATATATTTACCAACATAATCCAGAGATAAATCAACAGAGACACCCTCATCATCTTCTGCGTAAACAAAGCCTGTTAATGCAGCAAAACAAAAAAAACAATTCAAAAGCATATTTCTGACACTCATAGCGATTTCCTCTTTAAAACCTCCAAAGAACATTCTAAACCAACGGATTTTTAGTAAAATCTTAAAAGAGCAATTATAATGCCAAAAAAACAAAAACCATAACCTCTTGATTTATATAAAGTTAAGTAGATAATTAAAAATATAACTGTAACATATTTGAAATATTAATATACTAATGGTACAAATATGTAGTATATTAAAAAAGAAAGCTCAATAAAGTAGCACCGATAAGGATTTGAACTCAATAGCTATGAAAAACGATACAAACATCTTAAAACAGTCAAAATTCCCTAATGTCCTTGATACCCTTTACAAAATCAGCCAGATTCTTGCTGCGGGATTAAATCAAAGGCAGACACTGGCTGAGGTGCTCGATATGCTCGACAATGAACTGGATATGAAAAGGGGGGCAATAACCCTTCTGTCACCGAGCGGAAATGAAATAACAACCGAAGTCACACTGAATCCGCCAGAAAAACACTTTACAAAAGTAATCTACAAAATAGGTGAAGGAATTACCGGCAAAGTCATGCAAACCGGCAAGGCAATGATAGTGCCAAAGGTATCGGAAGAGCCTTTGTTTCTTAACAGATTCGGAAGGGGCAAAGAAATAAAGGAAGAGATAAGCTTTATTTGCGTACCTATCTCGATAGATAAAGAAACAATAGGAACGATATCAATAGACAGGGTATTTAATCAAAAAATTCCTCTTGAAGATGACCTGCGGGTATTGAGTATTGTAGCAAGTATGATAGCAAATAATGTAAGAGGCCAGCGGGAGGAAGAAGCGCTGCGGCGAACGCTCGAAGATGAAAATATAAGACTTCGCAGCGAGCTTGAGGACCGGTTCAGGCCTGAAAATATCATCGGCAACTCGAATGCCATGCGAGATGTTTACAAACAAATACACCAGGTTGCAGCAAGTGATACAACCGTCCTGGTACGAGGTGAATCAGGCACTGGCAAGGAGTTGGCAGCTCATGCTATTCATTACTCGAGTCCGCGAGCAAATGGCCCGTTTATCAAAGTCAACTGTGCAGCCCTCAACGAGAATCTGCTGGAAAGTGAGCTCTTCGGCCACGAGAAAGGAGCTTTTACAGGGGCTATTCAGAGCCGGAAAGGCCGGCTGGAAGAATCTTACGGCGGAACTGTCTTTCTCGACGAGATTGGAGATTTCTCACAGGTCATACAGATAAAACTGCTGCGCGTTCTCCAAGAACGTCAGTTTGAACGGGTCGGCAGCAATAAAACTCTCGAAACGAATGCAAGAATTATAGTTGCGACAAATCATGACCTCGAAAAAGCCGTTGAGGATAACAGCTTTCGCCAGGACCTTTATTACCGGATAAACGTTTTCCCCATTTTCCTGCCGCCGTTGCGTGACCGCAAGGATGATATACTTTTACTGGCGGATTACTTTGTTGAAAAGTACTCGAAGAAAATGAATAAAGACGTCAGGCGGATAAGTACGCCGGCAATCAATATGATGGTTGCTTATCACTGGCCGGGCAACGTCAGAGAGCTTGAGAACTGCATCGAAAGGGCGGTACTTTTAAGCACCGACAGCGTGATTCACGGCCACCATTTGCCGCCGACACTACAAACATCAGAAGCTTCAGATACCATCGGCATCGGCTCATTGAAGGATAGAGTGGCGCTTTTTGAACGAGATGTAATTATCGATGCCTTAAAGCGACACAACGGCAGCATTGCCGCGGCAGCACGCGACCTGGATTCAACTGCAAGGATTATAGGATACAAAATCAAAGAATTAAGCATTGACTACAAAAAATATCGCAGGAAAAGGAGTTGATTATGACTGCGTGGGCAAGTACCGGCATTTATGGTCTGGATAAGATACTCGGTGACCTGAAAAAAGGAGACAACGTCGTCTGGCAGGTTGACAGCATAGAAGACTACGTGCATTTTGTGAATCCATACATTACGAAGGCGATACAGGACAACCGCAACATCGTTTATATGCGTTTTGCGCAGCATAAACCTCTGATAGACCAGCAATCAAATGTCACCATCTATACGCTCAATGCTGACAGCGGATTCGAGACCTTTACGAAACAGGTGCATAACATAATTGCAGAACACGGCTTAGAGACTTATTACCTGTTCGACTGTTTATCGGATTTGCTCAGCGCCTGGGCTACGGATTTAATGATCGGCAATTTCTTTATGGTCACCTGCCCCTATCTATTCGAGCTGGAGACAATAACCTATTTTGCAATACTTCGAAACCGTCACTCTTTCAAAACCATCGCGAGAATTCGCGATACAACTCAACTGCTGCTGGACGTATATAATTTCGAAGGCAACTTCTATGTACATCCCCTAAAGGTCTGGAACCGTCACTCACCCACTATGTTCCTGCCGCATAAGATGAAGGGGCAGGATTTCATTCCAATTATAAGCAGCATGGACGCAGCAAAACTTTTCTCCCATATCTCTCAAAAAGGCCTGGATGGTTCTGCAAGAATCCTCGACCATTGGGACAGGCTGTTCATGGACTCAGAGAAATTATTAACTAAGCCTTCAAACACAGAAGAAGTCACAAGGAATATCGAAAAGATTTGTAAAATAATTATCGGCAGGGAGAAGAGGATTTCATCGCTGGCACAGAAGCATTTTACACTTGAAAATCTTATAAACATCAAATCCAGACTTCTCGGCAGCGGATTTATCGGCGGAAAAGCTGCGGGGATGCTTCTGGCACAAAAGATTCTGTTGAGTGACAAATCTATGGATTGGGAACAATACCTCGAGCCGCACGATTCATTTTATATCGGCTCAGACGTTTTTTATACCTACATCGTTGAAAACGGCTGGTGGAAACTTTTTATGAAACAGAAAACGCCGGAAGACTACTTTACAGCTGCCGAGCTGCTAAAGGAAAAGATGCTTACGGGCAAATTCCCAGAGCAGATACGTGAGCGTTTCCAGGAGATGATAGAATATTTCGGACAGTCTCCCATCATCGTACGCTCAAGCTCACTTTTGGAAGATTCTTTCGGCAACGCCTTCGCTGGCAAATACGAGAGCATTTTCCTTGCTAACCAGGGCAGTCCGCAGCAGCGACACGCTCAATTTGAAGAAGCGGTCCGGAAAATCTACGCCAGCACAATGGATGAAAATGCACTAACCTACCGTTTGCAAAGAGGATTGGCTCAGCAGGATGAACAAATGGCTTTGTTGGTCCAGAGAGTTTCCGGCTCTTACCATAATCATCATTTCTTTCCCGACCTTGCGGGTGTTGGAATTTCTTATAATACTTTTACCTGGCATCCGAGCCTCGACCCGAAAGCAGGTATGCTCAGGCTGGTAATCGGCCTTGGAACCCGTGCGGTGGACCGGGTTGAAGACGACTATCCTCAAATAATCGCCCTTGATAAACCGCTGCTCAGACCTTATGCAGACTCGGAGGATATCAAAAGATTCTCACAGCATCGTGCTGAAATTATTGATACCAATCAAAACAGTCTGACGACTTTGAGCTCACCAGAGCTTATCAATGAACTGACCTTTGATATTGATTTGATAGCAACACCGGACCATCAAACAGAGCAAAGAATGAACGAACTCGGAATGAAAGAAAAACGGGCCTGGATATTGACGTTCAAAAAATTACTGTCAGAAACGGATTTCCCGACAATTATGCAAAGGATGTTAAAGACGCTCGAGAACCATTACCAGTATCCTATCGACGTGGAATTTACCACCAATTTTACAAAAGACAGTCGGTTTAAGATCAACCTCCTTCAGTGTCGGCCATTGCAAACAAAAGGCTTAAGGGCGAATGTGCAAATTCCGGATAATATCGAAAAAAACAAAATACTGATTAAATCTCACGGCTACACTATGGGAGGGAGCATTTCGCAGCCCATCAAAAGAATGATTTACATAGAGCCCAAAAACTACATTGCAAAGACCCTTTCAGAAAAATACGAAATCGCACGAATCGTTGGGAAATTAAACAGACAAATAACCAACAAAGAAACAACGCCGACCATGTTAATAGGACCGGGCAGATGGGGAACAACAACACCTTCTCTGGGTGTGCCGGTAAACTTCGCAGAAATTAACAATACTTCTGTTATTGTGGAAATAGCATACGAAGGCGGCAACCTGATGCCGGAGCTTTCCTTTGGAACACACTTTTTCAATGACCTTGTTGAAAGTGATATTTTTTATATAGCTTTGTTCCCTCAAAAGCAAGAAGTCACCTTTAATGAAAAACTCCTTTCAGAAATGCAAAACCTTCTGACCGATTTTGTGCCTGAGGCAGAAAAGTACAAAGACGTGATTAAAGTATATGAAAATAGCGAGAAAAATCTTCAACTTATCTGCGATGTGATATCACAAAAAATTATTTGTCTTCTTCCATAAACTCTGCTTTTATCAAAGACACATCTACTTCTTTTGAACGTTAGTTATCGGAAACAAAATCTGCCTTACCGTTATAAGACCAAGTGACAATATGAAGAAATACGAGGACCTAAAACAAGCTGCAATACATCCGATAATATATACCTAACAATTACGATAGTACTTTAAACACCTTCCTCTCGCGTTTGTTCCATGAGCTAAACGTTAAGCGGCAGTATAATATAACCGAAAATAATAACAAAATATGGGCTGACCGTGTAAATATTATAACTTTTGGGAGTATATTGGTGTTTTCGAAAAGAACTACCCCGAGAAGTGACTCTTTGTATTTAGCAGTTTACCCTGCTTCGCACCTGTACTTTACAGCTATAAAAAAGAGGTAACAAGGAAAAACTGGCACAGAGAAACGGCATAGGTTAGCTTGATATCAAAAAAAGAAATGAGACTCAAAACCTACATACTGATGTTCGTTGTCTTGAGCCTTCTGGCATCAGTGCAAGTCCAGCAAGCCCGGGCTGCAGAAAGCAAAGAGTATCAAATCAAGGCAGCTTTTTTATATAACTTTATACAATTCGTTGAATGGCCCAAGGAAAAAGCGGCCGATAGTAATCAACCGATAATCATCGGAATCATCGGCAGAGACCCTTTCGGGAATGTCTTCGAATCCCTAAAGAACAAAAAAATCAAAGGCAAAAGCGTAATAATAAAAAGGTTTAAACCTTACGAAGAGCTAAAAATAAACGGAGTGCTGGAAAGCACAAGCGATGAACTAAAAAACTGTCACGTTCTGTTTATTTGCTCATCGGAAAACAGGAATATCAATCAGATAATCGACATTGTTAAAACCAGCAGCGTTCTGACCGTCGGAGAGACTCATTATTTTCTTGAGAACGGTGGAATAATTAATTTTGAGCTCGAAGAAAAAAAGGTCCGCTTTGCAATCAACCTGGACGCTGCAAATACTGCAAAGCTAAAAATCAGCTCTCAGCTATTGCGGCTGGCAAAAAGAGTAGTACAGGAAAAGAAGCAGACAAAAAAAGCCGATAAGTAACAACAGGGTTTAAATATGGCTATTCCCAGGTTCCAAGACATAACAATAAAGAACAAGCTAACGGCAATAATAATGCTGACGAGTGTCACTGCGCTGCTTATGGGACTAGGTGCCTTTATCACATGGGAATACTTCGATATCAAGAAAAACATGGTAGAATCTCTTTCAACGCATGCTTCCATAATAGCGGACAACACCAAAGCGGCTGTGGTTTATGAAAACGCTGATGATGCCAAAGAAATGTTGAGCGCTCTGAGGGCGGCCCCTTCTATTATTCATGCTCGAATTTGTACCGAAGACAACAATACCTTAGCAATTTTTAATAAAGACCCAAACGACGCAAGTGTACATCTATTACAAATTAAGAAAGAGGGATATAACTTCACACGCGATTCCCTGAACCTGCAAAAAAACATCATGCTCGATAATGAAAAAATCGGTACAATTTACCTGAAAAGCGATCTTAGTAACATAAAACATGGAGTAACAAGAACAGCAACAATCGGAGGAATCATTGCGGCAATCATAATATTTGTAACATTTCTTGTCTCATCAAAACTTCAAAAAATTATCTCCGGACCGATTCTCAGCTTAGCTGGAGTTGCAAAGGATGTGTCCGAACACAAGGACTACTCTACACGAGCACTAAAGCAAAGCAATGATGAAGTAGGTCAGCTTATCGACGCCTTTAATGAAATGTTGTATGAGATTCAGGAACGCGACCTGGAACTTACTCATCTTAATGAAAAGCTGGAACAACGAGTCAAGGAACGCACAGCTGATTTAATGAATGCCAACAAAAAGCTGGAAAAATTAAACAGGGAGCTTGAACAAACGGTAGAAAAACTGACAGCAGCTAATATCGAACTTGCCGATTTTGCCCATATAGCAGCTCATGATTTAAAAGCCCCGCTACGGGCTATCGGCAGCCTGGCTGGTATGATTGTAGAAGATTATAGAGACAAGCTGGATGAAAATGGTCAAAAGCAACTTAATCTTCTTACACAAAGAACAGAGCGAATGAGCTCGCTTATCAACGGAATCCTAAAATACTCTGAAGTTGGTCAATTAAGTAATGGGCAGGAACAAGTTGACCTCAATCAAGTGGTAGAAGATACAATATTAAATATTGCGCCTCCGGAAAACATCGAAATAAAAGTGGAAAACACATTACCAACTATCATCTCTGAAAGAACACATATGCTGCAGCTCTTCCAGAACCTGCTGAGCAACGCCATAAAATATATGGACAAACCGCAGGGCCTTGTCAAAATCGGCTGCGTCGAAGAGGACGATTTCTGGAAATTTTATGTCTCCGACAACGGCCCCGGTATAGAAGAAAAATACTATGACAGAATTTTTACTATCTTTCAGACACTTAAAAGACGCGATGAAGTAGAAGGCACAGGCATAGGCCTTACGATGGTGAAAAAAATTGTCACACTGTACAACGGTAAAATATGGGTGGAATCCAAAGTGGGGCATGGAAGCACATTCTTTTTTACTTTGCCAAAACAAAAAAAGGAGGCGAAAAAACATGCGAAACTCCAGACCAATATTGTTGGTTGAAGACGACGACGTGGATGCGATGACAACAAAACGTGCCCTCGGTGAAATCAAGGTGACAAATGAATTAATACACAGAGTTGACGGCGAAGATGGACTGGATTATTTAAGGCAAGACAGTGCTCAGAAACCTTGTGTAATACTTCTGGACCTGAACATGCCTAAGATGAACGGCTTTGAATTCTTGAAACACATAAAGGACGATGAAGACTTAAAGAAAATACCTGTAGTAGTATTAACCACATCCGATGCGGACCAGAATATAGTCGAAAGCTTCGAATTGGGAGTTGCGGGTTATATCACAAAACCGGTCGATTACAAGCAATTTGTCGAGGCGATAAGAACAGTGAATATGTACTGGACATTAAGTATGCTGCCCAAAGGAGATTGATGCAACTGTTTCTAATCACCTGTTCTTTGAAGTATAAAGTAAATATTTTAATGGCAAAACTGTGTTATTCCTTAATAGGCTGGGGTAAATCGACCCGGAGTTTTGGCAAAGACTGAGGATAGTTTTGTCGAATAAACTCAATCAGCTTTTCCCGAACGTGGCAGCGAAGAGTCCAGCCGGCTGACGCATCGGGAGCACTCATAAGAGCACGCAGCTCAACCGTCTTCTCGGAGGTATTGGTAACCTGCAGCACACATACCTTTCCATCCCAAAGTTCAGATTCCTTTAAAATACTTTGCAGGTGCTGCCTAACAGCCTCGATGGGCACTGAATAATCAACATAGATAAACACAGTACCAAGCAAATCCGCTGTCTTTCGAGTCCAGTTCTGAAACGGCTTTTCTATAAAATAGGTTATGGGCACAATCAGGCGCCTTAAATCCCATATTTTGACAACAACATAGGTCAAGGTTATTTCTTCTATTCTCCCCCATTCGTTCTCAACAATGACAACGTCATCTATGCGAATCGGCTGGGTAAAAGCGAGCTGAATACCTGCTATAAAGGTCCCTATGGTCTTCTGAGCCGCCATACCAACGATAAGGCCGATGATACCCGCTGATGCCAGAATGGTAGTGCCAAGCTGACGTACCTTCTCGAAGGTCATCAACATTGTCCCAATCGCCAAAATAATAACTGCCACAATTACTATTCTTTTCAAAACACCCAATTGTGTATGGATTTTTCTGGCGGCGAGATTGTCTTTTCTGTCAACCTGAAAACGATTCAGAATATAATCATCCAAAACATAAGTACTTTTTATTATCAGCCAGCAAACAACAGCTATAATAGCAAGGCTGAAAATGTGCTTAGCAGTATCGAGAGCATCACCTTCAAGCGAATAGGGTAAAAGTAACCTGACAACAACTAAAACCACCATCCACAGTAAAGGCCGATAGCAATGATTAACGAACGAATTATCCACCGGACTCGCCGTCCGCCTGCTAATTTTCAGCAATATCTTAAAAACAAAGTAATGGCCGATAAGGCCAAAAACCACAGCAAGGCCAAACAGCCAGATAAGCCCCTGCCAGCTTTTGATTAATCCCAACATTAAAGCCTCCTTTCAATCCTCCAGTCGCCTATGTCAAAACAGCAAGCCAATAAAGCTACTCGTTCAATATGGCGTTCAGCATATACAGATAATCTGACAGTAATCTCGTTATAAGAAATTTCTGTCTCACGGTTTCTTTGGCCTTTTGCCCAATATTTATTGCTTCATCAGGACTTTTAAGTAAATGCACAATCTTGTCGGCAAATCCTTTTATGTCATCCGGCTCGAACAAAAAGCCATTCTTACCGTCCTCAATCTGGACCGGTATTCCACCGACATTTGAGGCTACAATAGCCCTTGCTTTCCACATCGCCTCGGTGACAGCCAGGCAGAACCCCTCCCTCTTGGATTTCTGTATTATTACGCTGGAAAATCTCTGGACGGCATTTACCAGGGTCTCACTATTACCAATGACAAAAAGTATGTCACCTTTTCTGGCGAGCTTGTCGGCTTTGCGATAAACCTTTTCATACATCCTCAGCCCCTCAGGGTCATCACCTGCTACGTTGTAGCAGAAAAGCAATCTGCAGTCGACTTCCTCTTTAACCAGCTTAAATACGTCAATCACTCCTTCGGGGTCCTTCCAGGGGTCAAGCCTTGAGACCTGCGTTATGACAGGTTTATCCGTCGGAACACCGACTTTTTTCATCTGCTCCAAAATAACCTCATCGCTGATTTCCTTGTTTTTCTGACTGAGCGGATTGATAGCCGGAAACATAAGTCTCTGATCTACAGGCAAATCCTCTTTGAAATATCTTTCACTTGAAAAAACAATCTGGTCGTATTTCAGCAAAAAGCCCTTAAGAAAATCCCACAGCTCCTTATTGGGGTCAGTCAAATCAATGTGGCAGCGCCATATCCAGGGCTGACTTTTCCTGTATGAGCGGATTAACGCAAGCGGCTGGGGGTCGTGAATAATCACACAATCGTGTTCCAGATGAGTAAATCTGGAGAAATTTTCGTTAACCTGAAGATATAAACGTTTTTTTCTTTCAGATAAATTAAGCTTTGCGCCCTGCAGTGCATTGTGGAAACTTTTCGTTATCTCAAAGAATTCCTGGCTGCCGTGGAGGATTCTCCAGCCGGCATTTATACCAACATCATTCATCAGCATAACAAGAGAGTAAAGAATCTCTGCCACCCCGCCTCCCTGATAGGTAGCATTAAGATGGACAATATGCCTGCCGTACAGCCCTCTTGCTCTTGCGTAAATCTCTGCCAACGTCTTATCAGGTACTATATGACGAAAATTTTCAAGACTTAACATAACAACTCCTAAACGAATTTTTCATTTTACCAACTTCTCAAGTAATAACCTCAGCTCATAAACCGAACCAAGACTGAACCGTGCCTTCGAAATACCATATCCGATTTTAATTGAAAATGCTTTTTCCGGCAAAACAGAAAATAAATCCTCGTCGGTATAATCATCGCCCGCCGCAAGGATAAAACTGTTCTTTCGTTTTTCAAGCCACTGTTTTGCAATTCTTCCCTTGCCAACGCCCGTATTCTTTACCTCAAGGATTTTGCTGCCCTCAAAAACACCCACACCCAAATTAGCGGTAAGGCTCAATATGGCATCTCGCAGTTCCTGAGTCCTGGCATAAGCCAGTTCAGGGTCTGCCCTGCGAAAATGCCAGACAAGAGAAAAATCCTTCTCCTCAAGAAAAGAGCCCGGCGTTCTGTCAGTGTACAGCTCAATGATAGGCCTTATAATCTGTTTCCAGTCATCTCGTAAAGGCTCTATTACTCGCCACTCCTTATCCCGTTCTTTAATCCAGGCGCCATGCTCGGCAACCAAAGAAACATCAAGTTCTCCAATCCACGTTTCCAGCGTCGTCCTGTCCCTTCCACTTATTATTACGACCTCATTTTTTCTGTCGCTGCTGATGGCCCGCAGCAATTTTAACAGGCCGGCATCAGGGCCTGCCTGTTTCGGCCGACCAGCAAAACCTACTAACGTACCGTCATAATCAAGCAAAAATAACCTTTTAGAGCTTTTCTTAAATTTTCTAATTACCTGCTCTTTGAGGCTCTTATTTAGGTAACGTACAGACAGTTTATGCTGGATTTTTTTTACATCTGTTAAAGTCTCGGTAAAATCATGGGCCCATCGAGTCACATTATACCGTGAAAGTCTGGCCTGCATTAATCTGTTACGTTCAATTTGCTCTTCGAGAGGCATTTCGAGAGCTTTTTTTATGGCTTCGGTTATAGCCGCCTTATTCTGAGCATTGACAACAACCGCCTCTCCGAGTTCACTTACAGCACCAGCCATTTCACTGAGAATTAGAACACCTTTGCCGTTCTTCTTGGTCGCTATAAATTCCTTTGCAATAAGATTCATCCCGTCACGCAGAGGAGTAACGAGAGCAACATCAGCGATATTATAAAGTGCGGCAAGCCTCTCAAAAGGCACAAATCTGTATAAATACCAGATTGGCACCCAGCCGATGGTCCCGTGTTCTCCGTTGATTCTTCCCACGAGCGATTCCAGCCGCTGTCTTAATGCTATATAGTGTTCAACCCCCGTCCTCGAAGGGACAGCAAGAAGTATCAACGTCACTTTCTCTTTATATTGAGGGTTCTGCGACAGAAACAGGTCAAAAGCTTCTATCCGCTGAATAATCCCTTTGGTATAGTCCAGCCTGTCTATAGATATGATTATTTTCCTATCACCCACCTTTTTGCGGATTATATTTAGGTTTCTCGAAACCTTAAGGTCCTCAGCAGCAGTTGAGTATTTCTCGTAATCGATACCCATAGGAAACGCATCGACTTTCAAAATTCTGTTATCCACAGCAACCAGGCCCATAGAATGTTCTACTCCTATGATTCTGGCTGCACTGCTGAGAAAGTGTCGAACATAATCATACGTGTGAAAACCTATAAGGTCTGCACCTAAAAGACCTCTGAGAATTTGTTCACGCCAGGGCAAAAAACGAAACAACTCAAATGATGGAAAAGGTATATGAAGAAAAAAACCGATTTTGGCATCGGGCAGCTTTTCGCGCAAAAGAGCAGGTAAAAGCATAAGCTGGTAGTCATGAATCCAGATAAAATCACCGCTTTTGGCCTTTCTTAATACAGCCTGGCAAAAATCCTTATTCACACGTTTGTACGCCTGCCAGTAGCGGTCCTCGTATACCGTATAAAACGGGAAATAATGAAAAAGAGGCCAAATCGTCTTATTACAGAAACCCTGATAATAATTGCGGACCTCCTTAGCAGAAAGAAAAACAGGATAACAACTCTGCTCTTTAAGACTTTGAGTAATTTGCAACCTTTGCTTTTCCAAGAGTGTATCTTTTGATATTCCGGGCCAGCCGAACCATAGGCTGTCATGCGAACCGCAAAAAGACGAAAGCCCGGTCGCCAAGCCGCCCACACTGGGCTGAAAGGAAAGGTTTCTACCTCGTTTCGTGATACTTACCGGCAGCCGGTTGGAAACTATCAGCAATCTGCTCATTATTTTTATATCTATTTCATATGTCTTTATTTTATGTATAGCAGCCTTTTATATGCGGCTGAAAAACACAAACAAATCTACAGGCCGGAAAGCTCAAAATAGACACTATCATCCTAAAAATAATTAAAGAAAAGCCTCCGATATCAATTACCCCTCTTGTAACAGGATTTATCCCGTAGTTCATACAGGCAGTATAATTGATATTTTTTCACCTGTCAATAAACGAAAAATTACAAGCTCTACCGCCCTGAGCTTATGAAATGGACATATCATAAGCCGAATATTGTTGACTTTTTAAAATTTGAAACGTAAAATCTACTATCAAAAGAATCTTAACATTAGGGTAAAGACTAAAAAAATAATTTGAAAGGCGACAAGAATGTGTCAGACCTGTGGATGTCGTTCAGGAAAAAAGAAAACCAAAACAAGCGCGAAAAAACCAGCAGGGAGCAGATCCAAAGCTAAAAAGAAATAACATCTCTCTCTGATTATAGAATGATTGCCCCTTAGGTATATTAACCGGTTGATATGCTTTAAATATGCAACTATTGCTGAGAGCAACCCAGAAAAACTAACAGGCGAATTTACAGCCCCACAACCCTAAAAATTATAAGAATGCCCACAAGTCCTGTCAGCAGCAGTGCCGCTCTGCACACACGCATAAATTGACTGCGGGGAACTACAAGCCGCCATACGAAAATCCAAAAAGCGGCTATAATAGACAAGCGTAAAATAAATGATATAAAGTCAGCTAACATAAAATAAGTATAACCTATTTTAACAAACAAAGTCAAGTTAAAAATTGCCCATTTTAACGGCGTTATAAACGATATTATCGGTACTTTTATTTATTGCAGTCTATAATAACCGCTTGACGAATCCGCAAAACACACAAGGTGACCTTAATTTGCGAAAAATTTACACTTGTTTGCCTACCCAAAAAAATTGCTTTCAATTTAATTTCATATCATTTTTTGCATCCGAATAGCTCTTCTGTTTCCGTAATTTCAATACTGATAACGCCTTTTTCCCTTATTTTTTCCAACAAACTTTTATGCGGGAAAAGGTACTATTAAGAGAAAAATATTAACTTTTTCAGGAACAAATTATTGAAGTAACTTAAAAAGATAAGCCGAAAGAATTGCAGGAAGTTTGAAGCTTCCAATTTTTTATTACTTGAAAGTAGGAGAGCAAAGTATGAATTTTTTACAGGAAATTAAGAAATGGCTGGGGGAAGTCACCGAAATCTTTTTACTGCTTATCGCACTCGGAATCACAGTAGAAATCCTCTTCGGTCAGGCTGTGCCCTTCACCTCTGGAATTGTCACCAATCTGACCTCCTTAATCAGCACTCTGGGCGAAAACGGACTCGTGGGTTTAATAGCTCTTGGTATTATTCTCTACCTGTTCCGCAAAAGAAAAACTGTCGTTTAGTACAAAGCAAACAGCCAAGCATACCTTGAGTCTGCACCGGTAAAACAACCTGTTAAAAGATATATCAGTCAACCTGATACAATAACACACGGTTCATAGAATCGCCGGGCTTTACCCTGGCGATTCTATGCCTTTTAAAAATCACTACCGATTCAATAAAGGTATTTATATTGCATCCGGAGCAGATGAGGGTTCATATTTACTCATCAGAAAGATGGCTTTGGTAGGACAAGCCATCATACAGGCTCCGTCACCAATGCAGTTTTCCGGCCTAACGACCTTAGCCGTCCTATCCTTAATCTCCAGCACATTCGGCCCGAACTTTTTACAGAGAACAGCACAATGAGAACAACCTGAGCAGCGCATAGGACTAATTTCAGGGATATTACCTTTTACAAAAGTCCTGCCAAACACCTCAGCCACTCCAGATGAAAGATATGGGGACAGAGAACCTTTGTGCACCGAAGGCTCATCTATCCCCAATTCTTTCCTACCTCATAAAGTTGCTTACGAACGGGGAAGTGTCACCCCTTCGCAGGAAGTGACCCGACGGGCCCTCACCAAGAAACTCCGAGAACCAGGATTCGTGCTCAATTTCCTCGTTGAGAATTGCCTGGGCCAGGGCGTAGGTGCGGTGGTCTTTGCCGGCTGTCAGATTGCAGATATTAGTGTACCCGCGCACAGCACATCTTTCCGCATTAACCAGAACAGTCAATATCGCCTTGACGTCGGTCGGGTCCTTCGGCAGAGATGCAGGCGGACAGGCGGATATATCATGGAAGGCCTTCATGTCAGGTGGCAATTCACCGCCAAGCTCGTAAATGCGGGGAACCAGGGCCTCAAAATGGTTGCGGTCCTCAATCCTGGCTGTTTCAGCAATCTCCTTAATACCTTCACCTTCCAGGCCGATTAGATTGGCCCGAAGGATTGTATAGTAATAAAAGGTTGTTAACTCCGCCGCTGCATTGCTGATGAGCAGTTTCAACAAATCGTCAACATTAATTCCGGTTTTTTCGACCATTTCTCTTGCTACTTTTGCCATCTTGTTTTCTCCTTATTAAAGTTTCATTAAACAAACTCATTATACGAACAGTATTAATAATATCGCACAGCTTCAACTCCATTTTCGTAATTCATCCTAAATAGTAATTATTCTTACTAATTGAGCAAAAAAAATATCAAGACTACTTGGCACATCTTCCACACTTTCCCTCCAGGACTACTTTTACGTTCATTACATTGAAGTTTTTTTGAAACTTCGTAGGAATTTTCAGGTTATCGTAACTCTCGTTACGAAAGTCCACTATATTATTGCACTCCAGGCACCTGAAATGGTGGTGAGGACTCGTATCCGGGTCATACCGTTTTACCTCGCCATAACCTTCAACGATATGAACAAGACCCATTTCAGCAAAGGTTGACAGCGTTCTATACACAGTATCAAGAGAGATGTCAGCAAAGACCTTCCTTACCCTCTCAAAAATATCTTCTGAACAGGGATGGTCTACCGACTTAATGAGCTGCTCATATATCGCAACACGCTGGGGCGTTATATTGAGATTGTGTTGTTTACACCTGTCCCGAAATTCAGCCATTAGTTCTTTTTTATTCTTTTGCAGCATTCTGTCAGCTCACGAAAAAGTTTAACATCATATCTACTAATCATTACTATATAAGAACTGTTCTTATTGTTCAAGAAAAATTTTATTTTCTTCAAGTTTCTGCTGAAAACCTAAATAAAAGCGTAAAATGGCATAAATTTAACTGGTTTTCAGTTGTCAAAATGCTTAACTTCGTTAACGATATAAAGTCGTTTTATAGTATTTTCGTTTCAGCCTTGCTAAGATTTTAAAGAAAGATTGGGAAACAATGGAGCCTAAAAATGTTCTGATTGCGTTTGGATTAACCTTATTTGCAGGCCTATCAACCGGGATTGGCAGTGCCCTGGCGTTCTTTGCCAAACGCACTAATACAAAGTTCCTTTCTGGTTCCCTTGGTTTTTCAGCCGGTGTGATGATATACGTCTCATTTGTCGAAATATTTCCCAGGGCAAAGAATTGTCTATCTGTTCAGTTAGGCGATGTCGGCGGTTTTTGGATTACCGTCCTGTCATTTTTCGCTGGAATTATCTTTATCGGCGTTATAGACAGACTCGTGCCGTCCTTCGAAAATCCCCACGAAGTACACAAGGTGGAAGAAATGGATGACGCTTCCAGAGTGCACAACTTTAAGAATTTATACAGAATGGGTCTTTTCGCAGCCTTTGCGATTGCGATCCACAATTTCCCGGAAGGACTCGCCACTTTTGCAAGCGCATTAAAAGATATCAAAATCGGGATACCAATAGCTATCGCCATAGCAATACACAACATTCCCGAAGGCATTGCTGTCTCAGTTCCCATATTTTATGCAACAGGCAATAGAAACAAGGCTTTTACTTATTCATTTCTTTCAGGACTATCGGAACCGGCCGGGGCACTAATTGGATATGCTCTTTTGTTTTCATTTTTTAATGATATTGTCTTTGGAATCCTGTTCGCTTCGGTAGCGGGAATAATGGTATTCATCTCACTTGATGAGCTGCTCCCTGCCGCCCAGGAATACGGAGAGCACCACTTAGCGGCTTACGGCCTGGTCGCAGGCATGGCAGTTATGGCTGTAAGTCTGCTGATATTTCTATAAAAAGTTCGTCCTCGGACATAACCATAAACTCTCGTAACTCACAAAGCATCTTTAAAAGCAGCAGCGAACTATAAATCAAAGCTGATTTGACGAGATATCTCGGAATATAAAAAACAAAAGTAACAATGTTCACAACGGAAATGATAATTTGGTCCAAAGAAGCACAGAACAATTTTAGAGAACGCAGGTGAAAATACAACAATTTATTCTTCAGGCAAAGCCGCTATCCTGAATCCAAAGTTCCATCCTTCAGGATGGAGAACGCTGTTCCTTTCTCTAACCGATGCTTTCATAGTTCTGGGGGATACGTCAAAAGAACCCCCTCTTATACACCACTGAGCGTTGTTGAATATGGTTTCTGTCCACTCAAATACGTTTCCATTCTGGTCGAAAGTGCCATAAGAGCTGAATGAATTCTTATAAGCTCCGACTGGGGTCAATCCGTTAGCGGGGCTAAAACCTGCGTTAGCTGAATTAATACCTCCGGGAGGTTTTTCTATTTCGGGCTGGTTATCACTCTGTGTGGCATATTGCCAGTATCCGGCATCCAAACTGCCTGCTTTATAATAAGCTGCCTTGTACCATTCATTCTCAGAGGGAAGGAAAAAAACAGCATCTTCAGCTCTGGGCCCAACCCTATCCGGGCCTTCAAACGTATAGGCACCATCTTCAGTTGTGTATATATCCTGTTTTCCCTCAGGCATCCCGTTTTGGAGCCAGTTAGCATAACGAAGACAATCATACCAGCTTACAAAATTAACGGGATGCTTTTCTCTGCCCTCTTTAACGACATAGTAATAATCACTTTTCTCTCCATATCTTTCTATTCCACCATTTGGATGAGAATTCATATCAGGGTTATAAAGGGCATAGGTATCATCTTTAGCTATCGCGTTAAGAAATTCACAATATTGCTGGTTAGTTATTTCATACCTGCTGATGAGATATTCATAATCGACAGTTCCAAAACCAGTTTCATCCGGTTTATTATTTGGGTCGCTGACTAAAACCCACTCTATTTGCTCGGCACATAGTCCTGTCGAGACAAATAGCAAGATTGATGTGAGCATACAACTTATTTTAATACGCATTTAAATCCCTCCTAATATCGTAAAGCTTATTCTGTCAATAAACTATACTTTTACCTTCTACTGCCGTAAATGCTACAATGATACTATCCAACTGTCAAGATTTTCCTGAATACGCCGATATCGCCGCAATTTATGATACCATAAAAATATTTACTCTCTTATCCTGCCAACGCGAGCAAAGATTTTTCCCGCACCCTTTTAAGGTTTGAGCCCTACACATAAAAAATTCAGGACAGCAAGGTCAAAAGACCTGCTGCCCTGAAACTCCCCGAGTATGGCTCGAACCTACAACCTAGCGGTTAACAGAAAGCTTTTTGGGGACAGCCGAAAAGCACAGAAGTCTATTGTTTACAGTATCTTAACTGGTTTCGCAATTTTCGCAACCGTTTTTATTCTTTCGCGTTTTTTCACATTTTATCGCGGTATTCCCAGCGCAAAACGGTATAAAACGTACTGTTAAATACCTGCGAATCTAATCAGAAAGAGTAGTAGACTGAAGATGTTGTGCTAAGCAATCAATCATTTTTTCAACGTTTCTGGACTTCACCTCTCAAAAACTCATATCGTGCATTTCGTTGCTCATTAGAGAACCAATCATCTGTCCAGTCCCTTATTTGGGATTTATAGCCTGGTCCGCCACGCCGCCGGCCCTGATACTGATTCCAATAGATGATGACGCATAGCTAACTGAAGAATTGCAAATCTCCTCTGTCGGGAAATTCATCGTTGATCTTCTATTTACCCTGCTGTTTCAATGGGCTGGATGGAGCGATCGGCGTAGCGCCAGTTACCGGCAGATTGACAGCATCCCTGGAACCTGAACATGCTGCTTTGCCAAATCGCCTCGGACTGACCGTTACAGGCTGTGTAATCAGTTCGGGAACACTATAGGTATGAAGCAGTGAATCATAATACGTCGGATCTTTTTGGGGAAGAATAAACGGCTTTGAAGCCTTGCCGTTTTCATTAATATGGGTGAAATAGGTCCTGGTAAAAATCCCTCCCGTGCGTTTACTGCTGAAAGCCAGCCAGCGACCATTGGAAGACCAGCTATGCCATGACTCCGAATAAGGACTGTTCACGGAATCGAGTTTTTGATAATTGTGTGTTTTTAGATCCATGATGTACAGGTCGCTGGAGGGCCGATAGACCGGAAAACAGCTATAATCGCACATGACAAAAACCAAAAATCTGCCGTCTGGTGAAATACGGGGCAATAGGATACTCATGCCTGTTTCAATAGTCGAAAGCACCATCTCAGGCTTCCCCCATTGGTCTTTATCCGCATCGTAGCTGATTCTCATAAGATCATATTGTACCTGGTCATAGTTATCCAGAGGTACTTTGTCCCTGTCTTCCCAGAGTATTGATGCACTGCAGTAATAAAGATATGTCCCATCAGGTGACCATGTGGGATATGTCTCAAGGCGATCTTTTTCGGACAGCTCCGCGATGGTTTTTGCTGCTTTTTCATCCAGCCGATAGTAGGAGATCGCCGAATCAAGATCCACCACATCGCGCAGCTCCAGACCTACGGTGTGAAATAATTGCCGCACCTTATTCATTGAATACACCGCCACTCTGCCGCTTGGATGCCATGCGGTGTAGCCCCAGGCGGTGGGAACTGTGATGAGGTTATCACCGCAAGTAACTAATGAGATATTGCCGTGAATTTCACTCCGAGTCGCAATGCTCATTGTTTCCGGGGAGTTATTGCAGAAACTATGGCAATTGATACAGCCGACACCAGAATAACGACCCTCCAAAACAAGACTGTTTTTATAATTTTCAATGTTACGCTGATAGATTCTCATCGATGTCCAATAATTATAGACAGGCCGAATAAAACGAAAAACAAGATAAGAATCGATCGGTTCGCAGGCAATATCGTTGAGTATGGGTGTATAACGACGCCAGCCGTTTGCAGAATCGAAAACAAAAACATCAAACGACAACTTGTCCCCTTTGTTTTCACTTAACAGCGACTTCCATTTTCCTAAAGGAATCTCGATATTGGCATTTCGGCTATAAATTTCGACGGGGCTGCCGTGTGACGAGGAAATCCTGACAAAAAAGGATTCACCGATTTCGAGAATTCGGAAATTCAGCGGAGCCACATTCGGAGGAATGACGGTGCCGGAATAGTCCGGGCTGATCTTGGCCGGCCGGGACACCTGTGTACAGGATTCAAGAGGTATTTTCTTTCTGCAGGAGGAACATACCGCTGTTACCCCTATCGCCACAGTCAGCCAGAAATATCGGTGAAAGCTTTTCATCTTCTGACCCTTGGAAGTTCAAAATTCAAATAAAACATGTAGGTGTCTCCAAAGTCTTTCGCCAAATACTGTCGAATCATCTCCGGATTCATCCCTTGACCGTAAAGCAACTGAGCTGTCTTGCCCGTCTCATTGTATTCCTGAAAACGCTGTATGGTTTCTGGAGAAATCGACAAATCCCGAAGGTTGATTTTTTCGCCAAACCGCTGTTGCCGCAATGCGGCATAAACCAGAATGGCCTCTTCGTAGTGACGTGGTATTTTATTATACCCAATTTCAGCCATCCGGGAAATGTTTAGGGCGATTTTTTCAACCTGCCCCGATAACAGATACATTGCCATCATATACTCAAAAGCCATTCTATTGTGAGGATTTCGCTGTAAAAGTGGAGCAAAAACATTGTCCCAATCATAATCACCGACATGATCCGTCTGGACGGCAATACGGCGGAGGGATCGAACAGGTTCATAATCGGTCAACTGGGAGTCTTTCTCAAGACGCAGAAGAAGCTGCCTGGCAAAACGCCCGTATATCAAATCCTTGCTCAAAGCGCCAAGATATATTTTGGCAGTCTCGTTTTGTTCCTCCGCCAGATAGATTAAAGCGAGCTTCTTGACCAGGTACGGACAGCCATTCGCCAATTCCAGGGCTTCGGATGCACATCGTCTTGCATAACCAAGATACCCCAACTCCATAAAGATATCCGCCTTCCGGGCTTTTTGACATAATATTTCAGACGAATCTTTTGTGGAACCGGAATCCGGCATAGAAAGTAACAAGGCAAACGGATTCTGGTAATAAGAAAACATGTCATCACCAAGCCGGCCGGTATAATACAACGCCCGATTGATATCATAATTGAAAAAGATATTATGCTGGATTTCGTGATGCCGTTTGGCACATTCAAGAACTTTCTGCCAGTTTTCCTTTTCCGCATAAGAACTTATTTGCAAAAACGACTTCGTCCTGTCATCAAATACAACACAGAAAACAAGCAAAATTAAGCCATAGGGAACCATTTTTCTCAAGATCAATATGGCGAGGTGAAATCTTTTCATCCAGCCATCTTTGTCCGGCAGGGATTTCATCGAGACTGGTTTTTTACCACTATGTTTATAGCGGGCGATTTGCAGAAGAATTAGAAACGGCGGG
>Ga0315548_1000508_pt1 | contig 35847 bp, 43 predicted proteins | sample SalMarSW160110MG_2_FD_202540 | JGI IMG/M metagenome (GOLD analysis project Ga0315548, IMG submission 202540) | Salt marsh sediment microbial communities from the Plum Island Ecosystem LTER, Massachusetts, United States - Salt Marsh Sediment SW1601-110 ... | reverse complement strand
GCTCTTTATCCTTGTACCCCTCTTTGGTCTAGATGGAGCTGCGATTTCTCTGACACTTACAGGTGTTACGTCTCTTATTTTAATCCCAATTTTTATTAAACGTCACCTAAAAATCGACGTATTTTCAGGGCTTCCTAAAGTTTTATTCTCGGGCGCCATTTTGGCAGGAATCCTCTTCCTTATACCCAAATCCAATTCTCTTATACTAATTTTTGGAATGATTGCAAGTATTGCTATCTATGTTCTACTACTATACTATACAGGATACATTAATCAAGAGGACATTAACATATTGAAGACTGCAAGAGCACAATCATAAAACCCAAAATAAACTATAACAGCTGTCACAAGCCAGAAAACAGTTAAAAAAGCAAGTTTTGGCTTTTGGGGTTAAAATTTAACTGATAATCTCCAAAAAAAGGGGGAGTTTGCGGGTGATATGTCCATTTGTCCGGGGTCCAAATCGCGCGCGCAAGAGCTAAATAATATGGAAAAGAAAATGTTTTGTCAAGAGGTAACATTTGTGGGTGTTAGTAAAGTTGGAGTCATAACGGGTGTTATAGGCTCAATTTTTCTATTGCTTCCAGTGTGCTTGTATCTTTATACCGTTATAATACCATATCAAGATGTGCCTCCCATGGCGGGCACACTCATCCTTGTGTTCTTTTTGGGATGTAACATACTTGGCATAATCTTTGCAGGTTTAACGAAGATACTGCTGAAACGTTCCACGGTATTTGGAGCACTCTTCATTTCTTTAGGTCTATTAAACTTCTATCTTTTGACCAAAATGTTTTATTTCTCTGGTCTATTCGGTCTTTTGCTCTATACACCATCAACAGTGACGATCCTAGTTGGACTATCTCTAATAAAGCAGCTCAGAATACTTATTAAAAGATGAAAAGAAGGAATGACAAATGAGGGTCGTGATCCGTACAGCGCGCGAAATTTGGTTGAGTTGGGTTTGGGGTTAAAATTTAATATAGTCAAATAGTGTTCTGTGCTCTTAATTTAAATTTGTGAAGCCGGTTATTAGCTGAGAGGAGACGTTAGAGGAATGTTCAACAGAGTTATAGTTGCTGTTGTTGGAAGCAGTAATTCCGGAAAAACCACGGCTGTAGAAGCCCTGATTAGGGGATTGACAAAGAGAGGATACACGGTTGCATCTGCAAAGCATATTCCTGACCCCAAATTCACGATAGACACAGAAGGAAAAGACACATGGAGACACATAAAGGCTGGAGCAAGAGCCGTCTTAAGCGTAGCCCCCAACGAACTAACTGCCATCAAAAAAGTTGACACCACAAACTACAGCCTAGAACAGGTTATTGCAGAATTCCCAGACGAAGTTGACATCAGCATCCTTGAAGGATTCAAAGGCTTAATCGGACAAGACATGACTATACCAAAAATAGTGGCAACCAAAACAGTTAACGAAATTTCAGAGGCTCTTGAACGCTACAAAAACATCCTAGCCTTTGTTACTCCCATTCCAGACGGAAAACTGGAAACAGAAATTCCATTCATAGATGCACTAAAAGAGCCGGAAAAACTTGTGGATTTAGTAAACAATAAAGTTGCAGTTTTGGTGGAAAGAAAACGGAAGCGAGAAGAAAAAATCACAATACAGATAGACGAAAAATTCTTGCCCTTAGGTGACTTTGTTCAGGGCATCATAAGAAACGCTGTTCTTGCCATGGTCTCAAGTTTAAAAGGGGTAAAAATAAAAGGGGAAGAGAAGGTTTCGGTAGTCATCAAGCGATTGTCAAGAGGCTAGCAAACTCAAGTGGCATTTTGGGGTTCAGAAAGAAAGCATTGGTATGAGAGAGAAAGGAGATTTTCAGCGGCTGTCAGAAGAATTGACGCCTCTCTGAACCTTTCCAAGACCACCTAGTTAAGAGCTTGATTAACCTCCCAGTTTCATGTTAGAGAGCTTTGAAGGCTTCAGACCATTCGTTATAAGATGATACAATACGTGGAGATACGCTGGGCTTTCTGTCCGCCAAGATACCTTTGAAGTCATTCGTAGATATAGGTCGCGGCTTAGCGTGTTTGTCACTTGCTTGACCAGAGTCGAAGAGTTCTCCGATAACCCGTAGGTGCGCTGACTGACAAATGTCCCGTATGTCGCTTCCAGAGAAACCTCCAGCCAACCTAGCAAACTCGTCCAGATCCACTTTCGACGACAAATTCAGATGTGCAGTGTAAAGTTTGAGCATATTTAGTCGAGCTTCGTGGTCGGGCAGGGGAACCATGATTCGTTTCTGAAATCTACGTATGAAAGGCCAGTCTAGAGCCCAAGGCTTGTTAGTGGCTCCGATAACGTACGCATGGATATTCTTGCCCTTGTCCATAACTCCGTCCATCTCCTTGAGAAACTGGTTGCGAACTCTGGTTTCTCCACCGACCTCATTCGAGTGCATACCAATCAGCGAATCCAATTCATCGATGAAAACTATGGCGGGACGACCATTACTAGCAGTCTTTCTGGCTGACGTGAAAAGCTTTGCCACATTCTTTTCAGCCTCGCCTAGCCATTTGGACATGATAGAGGCTGCGTCCACTGATATGAAGGCCGCGTCTATTTCTGTTGCCACAGCAGCTGCTACCAAGGTCTTTCCGCATCCTGGGGGACCGAACAGAAGTATTCCCCGAGGCCAACCTAACGGAAATAGGTCTGGTCTCTCAACTGGGTACACTATAGCTTCTTTGATGGCTTTTTTAGCCGGGTCTAATCCCACAACTTGACTCCAGCGTACATTAGGTTTCTCGTCGAGCACAAGTTCATCATAGCTTGCCTTTCCATCAGTTCCTGTTTCTGCTGGGGGTTCCATCATATCTGCTGACCTCTCCTGCTGAGGCTGGAAAGATTGGACAGGTCCTTCTCCTTGCAGAGCTTTTATCCGGTCTTGATACGCCTGTGCACGTTGAATGTAAACCGAGTTTAATCCGTAGTCAGGGTATAACCTGACGAGTTTCAGTAGGGTTGAGATGCCTTTCTGGTACATTGTAATGGCCATCCCCCTTGAACCTTGTTTGTCAAGGCGGACAGCCTCCAAAGCATATTTTGTTGCAGCTTGTTCAAGTTCTTGAGAAGCACTCATCCGAATCACGACGCAATCTTAATTTTTCCTTTTACACCCAGAGTCTCTAACGCCTTTTCGATTTCTCCACATGCAACCTTTAAGTCATTAGCACATTGACTGATGTCGAGTTGTCCTTCACGCTTTTTCGCATATTGCAAGACTGACTCCTCTAATTCCTCATTAACCGTCCATGTAATCCGTTTCATTTCCGTGTCTTTATAGGACACGTAGTCTTGTGGCTCCCTTGGTTCAGAAATTTCTGAACAGGAAGCGGTGAGGGCAACCATCTTTCTTACTTTTTGCATCCGTTGGGGCTGAGGCTTTTCCATGACCGGAGCAGAAGTTGGAGGCTCAGGCAGTTTCTCGGTTATCTGTTCCTCCAGAAACTCGGCGACTTCTGCAAGAACTTCTTCGCCGCCTGGAGTCTTAATGTCCGTTGGCACTTCAAGTTTTGAGGCGTCGATTTTGGACATGGATATGACCTCGAATATGCTCTCATTCACCCTTTCCATTTCAAATGCCATCTGGGGCATGAAGGAACTGAGGCTTTTTGTCACCGATTGAAGGTTAGTGAGAACCGGCTTCAAATCCGCAAAGGCTGCGTTGAATTCTTTGAGTGTTTCTAGCCGTAAGATGATGCGTTCCACAAGAATCTGAGTGTGATAGATGACTTTGGTGAGTTTTCTGATTTCAGAAAGCTCGTTAGCAAAGATTGCTGCTCGTTCCTTATTTTTTTCTTTCAGAGCCGTCGCACACGTTTTGAAGAGAATTTTGTCTCTAGTAGTAAGTTTGATGATGACCTGACCCAGTTTAAACTGTTGAGACTTAAGTTTCGGTACTGCCGAAACAACTATTTGTTCAAAGTTTGGAGAAGAGTGGAAAGGGTTTTTGATTGAGATTCCCTCACAGACCTAAGAGCTTACGAACTTTCTTTGTTGGGGTTCCGCACATGGATAACTACTGGTGGTTCTGGAAGGTTCGGAGAAACAGGAGCAGGTGCTTCTGGGATCTCCGTTTGTTCTGGGCTTTGTGTTTGGGGTGCTTCAGGTGCTTTTGTTTCAGGTGCCGCTATAGTTTGCTCTCCGAGAAGGAGATTGGATAGTTTGCTCTTCAAAGCTTCTAGGTCGCTTTTTTCAGCGTTGACTCCCTTTAGTCCCCACTGGATTATTCCCAAAGCCTTCTCGTATGAATCTCCGTTTAATCTGCCGATTTCACGTTCAATCTCTAGGTTTATCAAGGCTGAGTGAAGCGAGTGAATCTGTTTGTTGCAGCGGTCGACCTCCTTGTCTATATTCTCTGCGAGTCCTTTGGCGTTATCCTTTAATTGATTTAAAGCCCCTTCAAAAGTGTTGTGTAGATCATCGTACATTTCAGGCGGAATCTTCTTCTTTTCTACAAGCTCATTTAAAGCCCTGTCTTTTCTCCAGATCAACGGAATTTCGTTACAGAGAGCCTTAGCTTTCAATTTGAGCGTCGGCGAGATCACTAGGTCTCCGTTGTCAACTTTTATTTGATCACTGGCGTAGCTGAGGAATTCTCCGTCTCCGTGCTCAACAAAGATTCCGTCTATGCGACCTGTGGGTGTTACCTTGAATGATGCTACTCGACCAATTTGCCTTCCGTATTCATCCTTTATTTGTCTGCCAACAAAAAGAAAGGGGTTGGAAATGGATTTTGACACAGTGTCACCTCCTTAATTTCCGTGAACAACTCTGTTTATTGTAGAGCTATGTTTCGGTTTGTAGGGATTCGCCAAATGATGGGATGCCCGTGGGCAAGTCTGGGAATTTCTCTTTGACCTTCTGTTCTGCAACAGTGGCTGCCTCGTTCAGTATCTTCTGAGCGTCTTCTCCTGCTGTCTGGAAGTCAATGCCCATGCCCGAGTTGTAACCCGCGTCCATGATGATTCCGCTGAGCAAGTTTCCGATGCTTCCGATCTCACGTTCTGCCTCTGGAAAGACTGAAGACATTCCAGCTTTGACGCTGCGTAGCACATTAACTGCTGGAGCCAAGGTACTGACTACGTCGCCTAATTCTGAAACTGTGCTTAGTCTAAGAACTATCTGTTCTAGTGCTAGCCTAGAGTGCATAATCATTTTTTCCATTTTTCGTATTTCAGCTAGTTCGTTTGCGAATACGTTTGCTCGTGCCATGTCGTGCTTTGTGTAGGCGTTAACAATTTTTGCGAATATTGACTTGTCGCGGTCTGAGAAGCGGTCTGATGCTTTGTCTAGTTTCTGTATCTGCATTTCCATTCTTTTTACGGCGAAATCTAGTCGCGGTTTCAAAGGACCTGGAGGTCTAACAGCGTCCTTAATTTTGCTGCTGAGAGGTGTGTCGTCAACTCCTTCTCCCCATTTTTTTGCAAATTTTTCTGACATTCTAATTTCCTCACGCAAGGAGGTGTGTTTAAAGCGTATTATTACATTGTTAATATGCAGCGAACATTTACAGATATACCAGACATATTATGCCTATTCCGCCGCCGTTTTGAGCTTTAAATTTAATATTGAAAGAGAGATGGGGCGCATATGCGAAAATACACAGTTTCGTGTAAGTTAGACTCAAAAGCACGAAGATTTAACTGTTAAAAGTAAGGTGAAACGAATGGGTGACAGAATAAAAATACTAGGAGCATTTGCCCTGATGGGTTTCGTGGGCGGAATACTCGCTAACATCGGTTTCCACACAGTGTGGCCTTGGTTGGTGGCTAACTTCCCTCTGCTGTTCGCATCAGAAATCGTCATATCCGGTATTGCAGGCGCTCTGATAACTACATTCTTTGTAGTGATCTGGGTATACCTAAGCAGACCGTCTCAACAATAAAGGGAAAAAAGCCGCTCCCCCAATTGATTTGATGCTCCCCCCGCATCTTTCTATAGCGGTAAGCAAATTGCGATATTCAAGTAAAGGAGACCCTGAAAAACCATCTGTTTCTTTGCTGCATTACTGTATACAGTAACTGATGTGCGCGGGGCGTAATCGGGCGGGGAATAGACCGAGCCTTGAGTGTAGATGGGTTAAGGGTGTTTTCGTATTGTATCGTGGGTTGTGGGAAAAGCTGGGCAGGTTCCGGAGCTGATAAAAGTGAATCCTCAGAAGTAACTGCAATCTTTTGTTGCTTAGGTTTTCAGAAAAAAGACTGTTTTCAACAATCCGCTGTTATTAGGCTCCTAATATGAATGTGCCCTTAGACAAAGCAAATAACACAAAAATCAAAATATTTGGCATTTTAGTGTCACAGCGATTATGGTGGATCTTATTTGGTTGCCATGAAGTACATCCTGTTGTTGACAACTTTCCTTGTGAGCTGTCCTTTGCTCACCAACTCATGAAGAACCGCAACAAAATTTGCGGCAACAAAAGTAGATGTTTTGGAAGTTACTGGTAAATCGAAGTCCAAATGAAAACTTGTTGATCCCATTATTTCTTCGGCTGTAAATGCCTTTCCTTTGCGTGCCTTCAAGAAAGAGATTATTTCCTGTTCTAAATTGCTGGGAGCCTTCATAAATTTCTCTTTTTCTATTGGCGTCAACAAACCCCTTTGTTTTGTGTACGATAGAAACCTAAAATTGTTTATGAATTCCAAATCATGAACAGAACTAACCAAATTTTTTATTTCCGCGTGGCTGTGAAATTTTTTCTGAAAGGTAGTTGTCAACGTATCTAATCTGCTGAGGGCATTTACAAGAAGGGGGCTTCATGAGATATAGGCTGCTAAATGCGAAAAGGTTTTTAGTTCCGTCTTTCTACATCAGAGACAAAACGTAGTTAATGTATGAGGTGAATGGTTTGTCTGTATTTGCCGCACCCGGCGCTTATGATCGCGCCATTACCGTGTTTTCTCCAGACGGTCGCCTATTTCAGGTTGAGTACGCCCTAGAAACAGTGAACCGTGGGGCAACAATAATCGGGCTTGCCTGCTCTGAGGGAGTTGTTTTAGGAGCAGAGGAAAAAATTGAAACCAAACTTCAAGACACCGATTTCACATGGAAACTCTACGCTGTAGACGACCATCTTGGAGCAGCGGTTGTTGGGTTGGGTTCTGACGCTCGCATACTCATTGACCAAGCCAGAATATACGCTCAAAGCAACCGACTGATGTATGATGAACCCATCGATGTTGAAATGATGACCAAACGCGTCGGAGACATAAAACAACTTTACACCCAACACGCAGGAGTAAGACCCTTCGGGGTGTCAATCATTTTTGGTGGAGTCGACAAAACTGGAAGCAGAGTATTCTCAACCGATCCAAGTGGCTCCTACAGGGGCTACAAGGCTGTGGCTGTGGGGATCGGTCGGGAAACAGTTGAGGGTATCCTGAAGGAAGAGTATCGTGACGACCTCAGCTTGGATGAAGCCGTCAAACTTGCCGTCAAATGTCTAACCCAAGCCCTTGTAGCTAGGGGAGAACCAAAAAGAATCAAAATAAATATTGTTCAATCTGAAACAAAAAAGCTTGAAGCGTTAAGTGACGAACAAATTGAAACCATTCAAAGAGGGCTTGAGGGCAGTGGAAGTTAATGAGCGAACGCTACACCATCGCGCGCATCACTCATGATGGCGAACACTTCGAAATTCTAACCAAACCTGAACCCGCCCTCTCCTACCGCCTAGGAAAAACCATCCCTGTTTCCCAAGTTCTTGCCACCGAAACAATCTTCACCGACGCTGGAAAAGGCACAAAGGCATCAGAAGAAACGCTGAAGCAAGTTTTCGGAACCACGGATCCCCTCAAAATAGCTGGAGTAATCCTTAAGAAGGGCACTTTACAGTTAACTACGGAACAAAGGAAACAAATTGTTGAAGAAAAACGGAGACAAATCATTTCCTTCATATCACGTGAGTGCATTGACCCGAAAACAAATCTTCCCCATCCCCCCCTACGGATTGAACAGGCAATGAAACAGATCCGCTTTTCCATCGACCCCACCAAAGGCGTCGAAGAACAATCAAAAGAAATAATAAAGCTCCTACGCCCCGTTATCCCCCTCAAAATGGAGAAAATTTCAGTGGCAGTTCACATACCCCCCGAGCACGCCAGCAAAGCTTACGGAACCGTTAAAGGCTTCGGCACTATAACTAGGGAACAGTGGCGGGCTGACGGGTCATGGTCTGCCATTGTGGAGATGTCAGCTGGCCTTTATGGGCCTTTCTTGGATAAGTTGGGGAAGATGACCCGAGGAAATATGGAAGCAAAAATGGTGAAATAATTAAAACTTTCTTGAGGTGTTGAATATGCCTGTATTTTATGAGAAAAAACAGCTTGTGGCTCCTGGCGACCTTCTTGCCGAAGGCGATTACGTGCCCGGAGAAAGTACCTATAAAGAGAATGGAAAAGTCTATGCAAGCCGCCTTGGACTTGTTGATTATGATGGCAGACGAGTTTACGTCGTTGCCCTCAAAGCGTTCTACATTCCCGCTCCCGGAGACACGGTTATCGGAAAAGTTGTTGAAACCACGCCGGGAGGTTGGGTTATAGACATCAAAGCTCCGCAGCCTGCTAGGCTTAGAGCATCCGATGTTGTTGAACGTTCCTTCAAGCCTGAAACAACAGACTTGCCTTCCATCTTTGATGTAGGCGATCTGATAATCGCGAATGTGGTTGCTTATGACCGAACCCGTGATCCCCTGTTGAGTATCCGTGAACCTGGTCTAGGGAAGATTATGCGGGGGCAACTCTTCGAGGTTACCCCCACCAAGATTCCGAGAGTTATCGGCAGACAGGGTTCAATGGTGAGTATGATAAAGAGGGAGACAGGTTGCCAGTTGACTATTGGTCAAAACGGTTTGATTCTTATCAGCGGCAGGTCTCCTAAGGAGGAGCGGCTTGCTGTATTGGCTCTTCGCAAAATTGAAGCAGAATCCCACACGAGTGGGTTAACTGATCAAGTGAATGAGATGATTAAAAAGGAAAGGAATGCAGTTGAAAGCAAGTAAAAAGAAAACTAAAAAAGAGACAGAAACTCTGTCGAATAAAAAACCTGAAAAATTAATTGATAAAAAGGGTATCAGATTAGATGGAAGAAAACTGGATGAGTTAAGACCGGTGAAAATGGAGGTTGGAGTTCTTCCAAACGCAGACGGCTCTGCATATCTGGAGCAAGGAAAAAACAAGATTCTGGTGGGCGTTTACGGTCCTAAAGAGGCGCATCCAAGGCACATAGCGCAACAGGACCGCGCTGTCATTCAGTGCCGCTATCACATGGCACCATTCTCGGTTGACGAAAGGAAGTCTCCGGCGCCTTCAAGACGAGACGTTGAACTCTCCAAAGTGATTCGAGAGGCTTTAGAACCCGCGATTTTCCTCGAATACTACCCCAAAACAGCCATCCAAGTGTACATTGAAATCTTACAAGCAGACGGGGGAACAAGGTGCGCGGGAATCACCGCGGCTTCTCTTGCATTGGCTGACGCTGGAATTCCTATGCGGGACTTGGTTGCGGCTTGCGCGGCTGGCAAAGCGGACGGAAAGCTGATAGTTGATCTTATGGACACCGAAGATAAGGTTGGCGAGGCTGATGTGCCCGTGGCTTTTATGCCTAACTTGAACGCCATAACTTTGCTGCAGATGGATGGCGGTTTGTTGGTTGACGAGTTCGAGAACGCCGTTAATATGGCTATTGACGGCTGCAAGCAACTTTATAACCTTCAAAAGGAGGCGTTAAAATCGAAATACGTCGCTGTTGAGGAGGATGAAGAAGAATGACCTCACCGATTGTTGTGCGCGTCAAGAAAAAACGAATCCTTGAACTTCTGGCGAGCGGAAAAAGAGTGGATGAACGAGAACCGACAGAATACCGAAAAATCCAATTAGAATCAGGAGTGATCGAACGCGCCGAAGGCTCTGCTAGGGTGAGACTGGGCAAAACTGACGTCATGGTGGGCGTTAAAATCGCAACTGGAGCTCCATTCTCAGATGTGCCCGACAAGGGTGTTCTCACAGTTAACGCTGAACTTGTGCCCCTTGCATCTCCAGCTTTTGAACCTGGACCACCCGGCGAGGAAGCGGTGGAATTGGCTCGGGTAGTGGATAGAGGAATAAGGGAGTCCAAGGCTATAGATTTGGAGAAGCTTTGTGTCGAGTCTGGTAAACTGGTCTTCGTAATTTTCGTGGACGTTTACATTCTCAACTATGACGGAAATCTTATAGACGCTTCGACGATGGCAGCGTTGGCAGCTCTGATCAACACTAAAATGTTCAAGTATGAGGTGGAAGACGGCGTGATCGTGAAGAAGCCAGGTTACAATCCTCTCCCGATAGTTAACTATCCCATATCTGTTACTTTTGCTAAGATCGGCGATAAACTCGTATTGGACGCTGGGCTGGATGAGGAAGAGGTTATGGATGCAAGATTGACAATGACTATGGACAAAGACGGAAAAATCTGCGCCATACAGAAGGGCGGCGGTTCCGGCTACTTCACCAAAGAGGAGATATCGGAAGCAGCTAAGATTGCCCAGAAGAAGACCGAGGAACTGAGAAAAATCGTGGTTAAAAGCTGATGGGAAGAAAAACAAAGAAGGTCGGTATGACTAGAGGGCTTGGAACCCGCTACGGCGCAACAGTTAGAAAACGTTACGTGAAAGTAGTCACAGAAGCCAAGAAAACCCACAAGTGTCCCCAATGCGGTTCTGTTGCAGTTAAGAGAGAGAGCGTGGGCGTCTGGAAGTGCAGAAAATGCGGTTTCACCTTCTCTGGCGGCGCCTACACGCCAGTCACGAAACTCGGGGTTGTGGCGAAGCGTCAAGTGAAGAGTTTGTCCTCTTCAGAAGCCTGAGTGAAAGCAGCAGTAGGGCAAAGGTTTTCTGGGTCACCGTTCTTCGGTGAGGTGGCTGGCTTTGATGTTGTTGACTACCTCTCGGAGACCAACTGGAAGGATGCGAGCATTCTGTCGGGATTTAGCTAATTCTATTCCTGATGTTGTGCGAGTTAACCGTGGGAAGATGAGTTTGGATGGTGTGGCTGAAAAGGCGATTGAGCTTGAGGCTGATCGTGTGGTTGTGGTTGATCGGTGGCATGGGGGACCCGGAAAAATCAATCTTTTTCAAGTCTCTTCAACTGGATTAAAGCCTGTTCCTCCGCTAATGCTGATAAGTGGGATTCGTCTCCGAAGAGAATTCGAGGAAGGAACAAGACGGGTTCGATCCTCTGCAATTACATTGGAGCCTGACGATTCAGCTGAACTAACAAGAGTAGCGGGACATCTGTCAAAGTATTTTGGTTTGCATGTGCTGTCTCTAGATGATGCATCTGAGAATCATCGTGCTTCGATGCACTTTTCGTTTGACTCTTCAATGCACATTCAAGTCACCTTTATGCTTCTGGGTCGAATGGTTGAAATAGGACCCAGGGTCACCCTATCAAAGCTGATATGGGAAGTCCCATCATGAAGGCTCAAGCTGTTGTCCGACTGAATTTCTCTTCAGAAAAGCAGTTGCAGGTAGTTCTGCAGGCGCTGAAGCCCGAAACCGAGACTTCATCTACTAGCCGCTCAAAAGTTCACCTGAAGACCGAAGATCAAAGTTTGATTTTAGAGTTCAGGGCAAAAGACACCTCAGCATTACGAGCTGCGATGAACTCCTATCTACGGTTGATTGGCGTGGCAATGAATCTGCAAAAATTCACGGAATAATTCTGGTCGCCTCTTGAATACAGCTTTAATTACAGTGAAAATGCTTAATATACGCCAAGTTATTTAAGCTGAAGAATTCAGAGAAAGGTTTGAGGAGTAAAAGATGAGCACAGATATTTCCAAACTTCCACCCCAGATTCAGCAACGGCTGCTCAGGCTTCAACAATTACAGCAAACTCTGCAAGGAGTGATGGCACAGAAACAGCAGCTTGAAATGCAACTCAGCGAGGTTGAACATGCGGAAAGCGAGTTGGAGAAGATGAAAGAAACCGCGGTGATTTACAAGTCCATCGGCGCACTTCTTGTGAAGTCAAAAAAAGACAAGGTTACAGCAGAGTTAACTGAACGTAAAGAACTTTTGAAGATGAGGGTTGACGTTCTAGGCAAACAGGAAGAGCGCCTCAGAACCCAAGCGAAGGACCTACAGGAAAAGCTGCAGCAGGACCTGCGTCCAGTATCAGGCTCCTCCTGAGGATGAAACTCGCTTGGAAGAAATAGGAATCCCTGAACTTACTCTTGAACAAGTTGCGGAGCTATGTGAAAGGGCGGAGCAGGCTGCCAGAGACTACGTCCTATCCAAAGTATCCCGCAGCAGAATAGTCACCCTCGACGTATCAGTGGACGCTGAAGGAACAAAACCGGTAACAGCAAACGTTGACGTGACAGTTGTTCTATCTCCCCTCATGAAAGACTTCGATGTGGAAGCGCTGACAAAAGAAGCAACAAAACGAGCCTTCAACAGCATTGAAGAATACCTGAGGGAACTCACGTGCAAATCCAAGAAATAGTAGCTCTAATAGACAAGCTGGACGCCAAGCTGGCTGTTCTGTTATGCCACCACAACGCAGACCCAGATGCCATAGGCGCCGCCTTCGCCTTCAAAGGACTGCTGAAACGTCTGAGACCCAACCTAGAAACAGAGATTGCAGCGGCTTCAGGAATCAGCAGACTCTCCAAATCCATGATGAATGTTCTGCCCGTGGAACTTGCGGACAACCCACGCATAGAAACGGCTGACCTCATTGTTTTGCTGGACACAAACACCATTCAACAGTTGGACGAATGGAGCGAACGAATCAAGCCTGACAGCCCCCTAGTTGTAGTTGATCATCACGCAAGCCACCCCGAAACCGAGCGGATGGCAACCCTTTCTGTGACCGACGAGACGGCATCGTCCACCTGCGAGATCGTTTATCGTCTCTTCAAGGAGGCGGAACTTAACCCCACCGCAGACGAGGCGAAAGCCCTCTTTCTGGGAATAGCCTTTGACACAAGACATTTCATCATAGCCACCTCTGACACCCTCAAAGCTGTGGCTGATCTTGTAGCCGCCGGAGTAAACGCACAAGCAACCCTTCCCATTCTCTCCTTACCCATGGAACACCCGGAGCGTATAGCACGACTGAAAGCAGCTAACCGAATTAACCTCCTAAGAATAGGTGATTGGCTGATCGCTCTTTCTCATGTCAGCGCCTACCAAGCCTCAGCATGCCGAGCGCTTATCGCGTTGGGAGCCCACGTTGCCGTGGTGGCTGGACAAAAGCAGAACAAACTTCAGGTCAGCTTTAGAGCCTCCCGCGAATTCTACGAAGAGACAGGAGTCCATATGGGTCGCGATTTGGCGAAGCCTTTGGGCGAGTTTCTGGGAGGCATGGGTGGGGGTCACTCGGTTTCGGCTGGGGCGAATGGGGTTGGGGATGTGGAGGCTTGTCTCAACTTTTGTGAGAAGCTGCTAAAACAGAAGTTGAAATAACCCTTTTTTGGGTAGCTACTCTTAAATGATTTGAAAAAGTTGCGATATGTTGGCGAACACAACATTGGCTATAATCGAGACCACAGACCTAACATACACTTATCCGGGGGCAACAAAACCATCCATCAAAGAGGTATCCATAACCATAAACAAAGGAGACTTCGTCATCTTAACCGGTCCCAGCGGCTGCGGAAAAACAACTCTCTGCCGATGCTTCAACGGTCTCATACCCCACTTCTACAACGGAAACCTGAAAGGAAAAATCGAGGTCGCCGGTCTCAACGTAGCAGACCACAAAATCCACCAACTCGCCCGCCACGTAGGACTTGTTTTCCAGAACCCCGAAAACCAGCTCTTCGCCTTATCAGTTGAAAAGGACGTAGCCTTCGGTCTAGAAAACTTCGCCATGCCCCGAGACGAGATGAGAAAACGGGTTGATTGGGCACTCCAAATGGCAGGAATAACCGAGCTCAGCGAAAGACCTCCCCATGAGCTTTCAGGTGGGCAACAGCAGCGGGTCGCCATAGCCTCTGTGCTGGCAATGCAACCTGACATCATGATACTGGATGAGCCGACTTCCTTCCTTGATCCTGTAGGAGCCCAAAAAATCTTCGAGGTAATCAACGAATTAAACAAAAAACTGGGCATCACCCTTATTCTGGTTGAGCATCGGCTGGATCTAGCCGCGAAATATGCCAATAACGTTATCGTCATGGATGAAGGCAGTGTGGTCTTAAATGGCACTCCCAGAGAAATCTTCACCTCCGAAGAAGCCCGTCTGATTGGTGTGGGCATCCCCAAAGCAACAAAACTGTATCAGCATCTCAAACAAAATGGAGTGCACCTGAAAACTGCTCCAGTGACCACAGAAGAGACAGTGAATCTGCTGCGGGAGGCACTGAAACATGATTGAAGCCAAAGACTTACATTTCACCTATCCCACTGGGCTCGAAGCTCTGAAGGGAATCAACCTCACAGTCGATGACGGAGAATTCTTGGCGGTCATGGGACAGAACGGAGCAGGAAAAACAACTCTGGTGAAGCACTTCAACGGGCTTTTGAAGCCAACCACGGGCGAGGTCCTAGTTGACGGGGTGAGCACCCGAGATGTGAGCGTGGCTAAACTGTCTCGGAACGTTGGTTTCGTTTTTCAGAATCCAGATCACCAACTGTTCAGCGAAACCGTGGAGGATGAGATTGCCTTTGCCCTAAAAAATTTCGGTTTTGAAGAGGCAGTCATAAAAAAACAGGTTGACTGGGCTCTAAACCTTTTAGACATAACTCAGTATCGGAAGACATCGCCTTTCATGCTCAGCGGCGGAGAAAGAAAACGGGTTGCTTTAGCTTCCATTCTCGCTTGGGATCCTAAGGTAATCATTCTAGACGAGCCGACCATAGGTCAAGATCATCAGCAAAAGGAGAAACTGCAGCAATTCATATTGCAATTGAACGCACAGAAAAAGACCGTGGTTGTCGTCACCCATGATGTAGAGTTTGTTGCTGAATGCAATCCTCGGGTCATACTGATGAGCCAAGGAAAAATTTTGGCTGAGGGCATAGCGGAAAAGGTTTTGACGAACCCGAAGTTGGTGGCGCAGGCTTCGATTGTGCCTCCTCAGATAACGCAGATTTTTTTGGAGCTGGCTGATTTGGGGTTGCCAACGGATGTTATTGATGTTCATGAAGCCACCAAGATTCTGTTGGGTCGGCTGAGGGAAAGGCAATGAGCGTCTTTGAAGGCTTCAAGTTCAGGAAAGTTTCTTCTGTGGTTCATAATCTGGACCCCAGAATCAAATTTTTCTTCGTTTGCATCTTGTTTGTGATGGCTATTATGTTCACCAAGCTGCTGGCTCTGGTTGTTCTGTTTTTCATACCCTTGCCCTTTGTTTTTATGGCACGAGTTAACAGGCAATGGCTACGTTCCCTGAGAGGAGCAGCACTCTTTGCAATCTTCATCTTTGCAACAAACATTCTCGTCGGATACTTTTATCCCGGCTCAAACAAGCAGATAATCCCGCCAGTCGACACCACCACGGAATACTTGATTCTTTTAGAATACGCCTCAGCTATGACCCTACGTTTCGTTGTTCTAATCGCGTCCTTCTCAATGTTCTTTCTGACAACGTCGCCTGACCATCTAGGATTGGCGCTGCAGCAGAGCCACATCCCCTACGAGTTCTGTTTCGCCTTCACCACCGCAGTCCGCTTTGTTCCAGTGTTGGCTGACGAGGCGCAGACCATCATGGATGCCCAGAAGGCAAGAGGACTGGAGCTGGAGCGAGGCAACTTCCTTAAGCGAGTGAGAAACTACATCCCCATCCTCATCCCGCTGATCGTCAATGCCATCCGAAGAAGCCTAGAATTAGCGGAGGCCATGGAGTCAAGGGCTTGGGGTGCCAGCGAAAAACGAACAAACCTGTACACGCTTAAACTGAGGAGAGCAGACTACATTCTGGTTGTGGTTTCTGTTCTGATGCTGGCTCTCGCAGTTTACGTTTGGCTGTATGTCTCCATTCCATCATTGACTGCATTACTTTCTCTCTAAAATTTCCTTTTAATTCTGAGGATGTAAAACCTAGCTCAAATCAAGCCATTGTCTGATTAACCGCTTTTTCTGGCTTACTTTGTTTTCTTCCGTCGTCGCTGTCTCTTCTTTTTGGTTCTCTTCTGTTTCTTTTTTTTGGTTTTCTTTGTCATGCCGTGATGTCTTGCCATGATGATCGCGTTTCCTTCCATGTTAGTCGAAAGTGTGATTCTTAAAGTTTTATGTTAACATCTTTTTGGCTATTATTAAAGCTTGTTTTTTCCGTCCGGAATGGTTTAACAGTTTGTTTCTCTGTTTCGAGTTTGCTTTTGTTGTCATCCGCTTTTCTGCTGTTTCACTGTTTACTGCAGGCTAAGCGTCTACTGGTCCCCAATAATCGCTGTGTAGGACCGTAAACTGTTTCAGAGTCGCTCCATCTCATCATCACGAACGCTCAGAATGGTGTCCCTCATCACACCATACAACGTCTAACATGAAAGCTTAAAACCTTACTCTTTCTGTCCCGATGCGCAACGAACTGTTTTCCAGATTATTTTGTGCTCAACTTGAATTCCTTGTGGATTGCCCTAACCGTCTCGTCTCCATCCTTCTCTTTGATTACGAATGAGATGTTAATTTCAGAGGAGCCCTGAGCGATCATGCGGACGTTTATTCCTTCCCGTGCAACGGCTGAAAATATTCTTGAAGCCACTCCGGGCATCCCTTTCATGCCCGCACCCAAAACCGCGACTACGCACACATCCTCTTCGGACATGATTTCGCGAATAAAGTCTCTGCCCAGCAGTGCTATCTCCAGCGTGTTAACTGCCCGTTCCAGCACGTTTCGTTGAATAACCAGTGAAATGTTTGACTCTGAGACGCTCTGCGAAATCATCAGGATGTTGATGTTTTCTTTTCCGAGCACCTCGAAAACTTTTGCGGCTGTTCCCGGCGCGCCCACCATGCCTGCTCCGCTGACAGTTATCACCGCAACGTTCCTGACTAGGGTTACGGCTTTCACGCCATCTTTTGTTCTGATTTTCTGTTCTTTCCTTATCAGGGTTCCCGGATTCTCTGGGCTGAAGACGTTTCTGATTCTGACGGGTATTCCCTCTTTTCTGGCTGGCTCCAACGCTCGGGGATGCATAGCCTTGGCTCCGAAAATCGTCAGTTCTGTGGCTTCTTGGAATGACAGTTCATTGATCGTTTTTGCTGAAGAAACAATTTTGGGGTCAGACGTCATCAGTCCGTCCACATCCGTCCATATCCAAACCTCGTCAGCTTCTAACGCGGCTCCGATGATTGTGGCGGTGTAGTCTGATCCTCCCCTGCCCAACGTTGTGGTTTCTCCGTTCTGGGTTGCGGCTATAAAGCCCGTTAACACCGGAACGGCTCCCTTTTTCAGCAGAGGCTCAAGGTTATTTTTGACCTGATATTTGGTGACGTTCATGAGTAGACCTGCTTCCCCAAAGTTGGAGTCGGTTACTATCCCCGCTTCTCCTCCGGTGAGGTGCTCCGACTTCAATCCCAAGTCTTTGAGGGCTCCGCTGACTATGGGCGCAGACAATTTTTCTCCGTAGGATATGACTGTGTCTCTTGATTTGGGGGTGAGTTCGCCGACGTAAACGATTCCTGTTAGAACCTGCTCAAGCTCGTCTATCCTTGCCTTGAGAGTCTGCTCCGCCTCTTCTCTTATCTGACCGTTTTTGAGGGTCTTTCTGGCTGTAGTTAAATGCCTTTCAAGAATTTCCTGCTTGAATTTTCGGATGTACTCGCGGTTTCCTTTTTTCGCTTCCTCTGACGCTTGGATAAGCTGATCTGTGACGCCCTCCAAGGCTGAAACTACGGCAACAACTGCGCAGTCTTCACTCATGTTGTCTGCTATCAGTTTGGCTACCTGGCGGATGTTTTTGCCGGTGGCTACAGAGGTGCCCCCGAATTTCATCACTATCTTCTTCAAGTCCTTTTCCTCACCTTTATGTTATCATCCTGTTTGCTATGTTCTGTTTTATGTCCAGCAGATCCCTTAACACTGCGCTGGCGGTTTCTATTCCTCCTGCCCCAAGTCCGATGATGGTCTGTTCGCCCGCGGATTCTGAGACGAAGGTTACGGCGTTGAGGGCTCCGTCCACGGCTAGGGGATCATGTTTGGATATTTGGGTGGGCTCCACTTTTAGGGTTTCCTCGATGGAGCCTATGAGCTTTATTGTTGAGCCTTTAGCTGATGCGTCTGCTATGTTTTGGGCTGATACGTCGCGGATGCCTCTGATTTTCACGTCTTTTATGGTGACTTTCTTGTCCATTATCCAGTTTGCCATGATGACCAGTTTGGCGGCTGCGTCATAGCCGTCAACATCCATGGTGGGGTCAGCCTCGGCGTATCCCAGTTTCTGTGCCTCTTTCAGGGCTTCGCCGAATGTGATGTGCTTCTCATCCATCTGTGAGAGAATGTAGTTTGTGGTTCCATTCAATATTCCCCTGATGGAAACTATCCTGTCGCCTTGGAGGCAATTCTTGGCGAACTCCAGAATCGGAGTTCCTGCGCCCACGGTTCCGCTGAATCGCAAGTAAACGTTGTTGTAGTCCGCCAACTCTGTTAGGGCTGGCAAGGCTAGGGCTAGGGGTCCCTTGTTTGTTGTGACCACATTTTTTCCTGTTCTGAATGCTGCTTTGATGTAGGATAATCCGGGTTCGGCAGTTTCGATGTTGGTGGGCGTCACCTCAACCATGGCTTCAGCCTCCACGGACTCTATTGTTTCTAGTGCTGACATTCCGGGGTGTCCATGTTGGCTGCTTGCTGACACTGTTCCTTTCTCTTTTTTGAGAGCCAGCATCTCTTCTAGGTCTAGTCCCTTTGGGTTTATGGCTGCGCCTTTCTTGTCTACTATGGCTACGATTCTGGGGCGGAAGCCGTATTTTCTGGCAAGCTCCTTCTTTCTTTGTGTGATGATTTGGGCGAAGCTTTGCCCGACTACTCCCCATCCCACCAAGATTATCCTCATCTTATCGCTCACTCTTCAGCTATGTTTACAGTTGTACGTTGAATCTCCTCTATTACCGTTACCTTTTATAAATAATAAGTTCCGCTCAAAAATGCCTAACCCTTCCATCTTTTAAATCTCAAACAAACTTTACTTCTTTTCTTCATCAGAAAACCTCAACTACTGATACAAAAATCTGTATAGTTCTTGTCAAGAAAACTTGACTAAACGTATCGTTTGTTTGGTCAAGAAACTTTGACAAAAATGCTTTTACGTTTTACCCACAATAAAATTGAATGATATGCCTTCTGAAACAAAAAAGATCAAAGCAACCATTACACTATTGCTGACTCTTTCCCTTCTGCTAACTGTTTCTGTTCACTATGCTTTGGCGGCTGAGGATTTTTGGACAACCAAAACGCCGCTGCCGACAGAGAATGGAATTCAAGCTGCGGTTGTGAACGGCAAAATATACGTTATCGGAGATTCCAACAAATACGTTAGTAATCCACTTTACGAATATGATCCAGCAACAGACACTTGGACTACAAAAAATCCGGTCCCAACACCAAGAGATAATTTTGCTGTAGCTGCTTGCCAAAACAAAATCTATTGTATAGGTGAATACACAGAAAATGGCTCTACTGGACTAAATGAGGCCTATGATCCCGCAACAGACACGTGGGAAACCAAAACATCTATGCCCACTAAAAGATACCAAATGCAAGCTAACGCTGTTGACGGCAAGATCTACGTGATAGGCGGAAGAACAGGAGGTCAGTACACCACAGTTGCCCTGAATGAAGTTTATGACCCAGAAACAGACACCTGGACAACAAAGGAGCCGATACCATATCCTGTTGTTAGCTACGCATCTGAGGTCGTCGACAACAAAATATACGTTATAGGTGGACAAGACGAATTTCATGATTCGCTGAATCTGAATTTCACCCAGATTTACAACCCAGAAACTGACACTTGGAGTCAAGGAGCACAAACACCTGTTGCCATTTGGCAAGCAACGGCAGGTGCAACAACTGGCACAATGGCGCCAAAGAGAATATATGTTCTTGGAGGAGAGGGAGGTTTTGCTGATCCTCTAGACCAAAATTACATTTATGATCCAGAAACAGATGTTTGGACCACTGGAACTCCAATACCGACTGCCCGCCTTAGTCCCGCTGTAGGTGTCGTAGATGACTTGATATACGTAATCGGAGGCGGTGTAGGTTGGCTCAAGACAACAGCAACAGTTGAACAATACACACCAGTCGGATACATTCCCGAGTTTCCATCATGGATCATTCTGCCATTGTTCCTAACAGTGACTCTAGTGGTCGCAATCTGCAGAAGGAAACTATCCAAAGCAAACAATCCAGCATTCATATTAGGAGCCTAATAAAGGTACATTGTTGAAAACAGTCTTTTTTCTGGAAAACAAAGAAAGATAAAAAAGTTGTGTAAGCTATAAATCCAGAACGGTGCCAAAACAATGAGTGATTCAGAGGACCTAGAGTTCAGAGATGCCTTCAAGCATTGGGCTGAGCAGATGGATTGTCATCAGTATCAAATTTTTGTGGAAACAGCCAAAATTGTGGATTTGCTGAAGCAGAAGAAGGTGTCTGCGAGAACAAAAAACGAGATGATCATCGTCGTTAAGGGCTTGCAGGCAACCGTGAAGTCCATCTCTAAGGTGCTGTCAAAGTACATCCAATAAACAAGTATAGCACAGCTGCTCTAATCTAAGTCAACAGGTTACTTGCTATTTGCTTTTCCGAGAAAACGCAACATAAACTCTTCGCCCTCTATCAAGCCAAAACCGCCCTTCTTGGCAGACAATTCATCAAACTGCCTCACCCCATCAGCTTCAATGGATGGAGAGTAAATTGCGAAGGGCACAGGGTCTCTTGTGTGCGTGCCAATCTTGATGGGTGTGGGATGATCAGGCAAAACGGCGATAGCACACTCTTCTTTCAGTCCATCCAGTAACCTTCCGATCAGTCGCTTATCCAAGTCCTCTATCGTCTTCACCTTCAGCTCATAATCTCGGGAGTGCCCAGCCTCATCCGGCGCCTCAACATGAACAAACACCATGTCACACTCTTCCAGCGCTTCTAAAGCAGCCTCTGCCTTGCCTTCATAGTTGGTGTCATATAAGCCAGTGGCGCCGGGAACATCAACAACCTTCATTCCGGCGTAGACTCCGATTCCTTTAACCAAATCAACCGCGGAAATAACTGCTGCATCCACGCCATACTTCTCCCTATATGTGGGCATGACTGGTGTTCTGCCGCCGCCCCAAGGCCAAATCATGTTTCCGGGTCTTTTGCCAGACTTTCTTCTAGCAACATTAATGGGGTGACGTTCCAGAACCTTCTTGGAGTCAAGAATCAGCCTATTCAGCAAGTCAACAGTGCTTTTAGCTTCTTCAGAGTTGGCTCTGGGCAAAATCTTTGAGATTTCAACGCCGATAGCATCGTGGGGTGGCGTACACTCGATAATTTCTTTGTGCACGTAGTTTCTTAGGATCAGGAAGTGCCTGTAGCTTAAACCGGCAAAGAACTCTGCTTCGTCTGGCTTTTCCATTTCCCTTTTCAGCGCATCTATCAGTTCCGCGGCTTCGATGCTTGTTATATGATCGGCGGAATAATCGATTAGGATTCCGTCTCTTTCTGTGATGAGGTTGCATCTGTATGCTACGTCGTTTGCGTCTAGCTTGATGTTTCTGGCAGCGGCTTCGAATGGGCCTCTTCCGTTGTAATGTCTTGTGGGGTCGTAACCGATAACTGAAAGGATTGCGGGGCCTGAACCTGGGGTTAACCCCTCCGGCACTGTTCTGAGCAGCCCATTTCGTCCCTTGGCTGCTATCATGTCCATGTTTGGTTTGTTTGCCGCTTGGAGAGGAGTCTTGTTACCCAATTCTGGAACTGGGTAATCAGCCATTCCGTCTCCAACAACAAGTAAGTACTTCATTTCAGTTCACGGTCCTTCTTGTGCCGCTTCATGGTTCAGTTCGGTTATACCTGTTTTGTGGCGTCTTCCTGTATTTCTTTTTCGTTTTTAGGCGCCGATTTCTCTTTGCTAGTGAACAAACGACTGTCTATAAGAGTGAGAAAGATAGAGAATACAGTCAAGTGATTGTTAGTTGGAATCCATAAATGTTTTACCAGTTGTTGCTTCTGTATTGACCATGGATACCAGCGAATTCGTTTTCTTAATTCTGCCTCTAGCCGCTCTGGTGGCTATTCTTGTAGCTGTGGTGCTTTACGTGGCAGGAAAAGAGGATACTGTGCAACATAAAGAGATGGAAACGCTGCACGAGTTAATGCGCACAGGAGAAATCGACAAGGAGAACTACTCCGTGGCGCTTCAAGACTTGGTTAGCAAGAAGGTAATCGATAAAGACTCCTGTGAACGGTTGAGAAAACTGCTTGAGAAGTCCCTTTGATGAAGCCGAGGAAACCTGTTTTCTCCTCTAATGGAACCCTTTTTTATGTAACTCAGACCTGAAAGCGGCCTTTATGTAGTATCGTAACTTTTTCTCCGCTTTCTTTGGTCACTGTTACAGTTGGATTCGACATGAGCAGGTCCATGTGATTCTTTGATGGGTTTTTGCCTCCAGGCATGTCCGTGTTATCCCCAAAAGCCACATGAATTGTCCCCAAGATTTTTTCTGCCTCAAGAAACTCCTGTACAAACCGTGCTTTAGGGTTGATTCCGAAGGCGAATTCCCCCACAACATCGGACCAGTCGTCAGTCTGAAAAGTCTCTTTGACTCTGCGCAGGTGATCCTTATCCTCCGAAAACACGCTTTCCACTCTGCCCTTCTTGGCGGTGACTACCACGGGTTTTCTTAGTTTTCCGATTCCGCCGATCGCCATGTTGCACACCAGTTTTCCATTCAACGAATCTTCGACAGGCGCAACGTACACTTCACCCGTGGGAAGATTTATCCACTTCATTGTCTTCCTGTCTAGCTTTGTGTCAGTGATGAACTTCCGGTTCTTTGCGCTTAACGTTAACATGGTTCCCGCTGGATTGCGAATCTCCACTGTTGCTGTGTCTTCTAGGGCGTGGATGAGCCGCTTCGCGTGACCTTGAATGCTTCTGTGCTCTTCTGGGGTAAGGGCTAAGGCGCCTTCAGTGAGCATGTCCGCTGTTACTCCCGGGCAGTGCCCCAGACGTGCTTTGTGGTCTTGAGTTTCCGTTTTTATGAGTTTTATTCGGAACGGCGTCTCTTCGCGGCTACCCAGCAGCAGGTTGATGTAAATGTCTGGCTTCTGTGTCAGAATTTGCTGAAGCTTTGCTGGGATTTCTGTTCGCGGTTCTTTGGGTTTTTCAAGAATTATGAGTTTTGTATCTAATCCGAGGGCTAAAGCGCCGTTTGCGAAGGCTTCTCCAACCTCGGCTTTTTCTTCATCGCAGACTATGAGGATTCTTTCTCCGTCAACAGCCTCAAGAACGTTTTCCAGCGCGTTTTTTGATGCTTCCCCAGCTTCCAAATCGCTCACTTCAAGGGAATGTTATGCGCAAGATGTTTAACCTTTCTGTTGGCTTGCTGTCTGTGTGTCTGGCAACTTAGATTCTAGCTTCTTCTCTAGCTGGTAAACCAGTAGTGTACAAATTAGAAATCCGCCGCCGACCCCTGTGAAGAGTACGCCTGCCAGGAATGTTACAAAGTATTGGTTGGATATTAATGAGTATTCAAGTACCGTTGTTGGCTGCTCTAGGCTGTTTGCCCACAGAAGCATGCCCAATGCAGCTATAAACATAACAAGCGCTCCGCCAAGCGTGACCTGCCACTCTTTCATAAGACTCACCGCTGTCCATATTGTTCGATGAGTTACGCTTTTATCTTTTTTCACACAATTTTCGTCTATAACAAACTAAAGAAACTGCAAGTATCGTTAATGAGAGCAGTGTCAGTGTCCATGAGGGAAACTCTGGTATCACATTGCCTCTCATAACTGGATGACGGTCTATGTTGTTTGGGTTGATGTAGAAGGGGGTGTCGCCTATTCCTGAATCTCCTATTTCTGTTGCGTTGGGATACCTCGTTAAGTAGTCGCTCCAGTAGTTCCCTTTTTCGCCGTCATCCCAAACATTGGGGTTTCCATCCTCCCATCCAGGTCCCCACAACCTAGGAATTGACACTTGAAGACCTTCCTCTGCTTTATTGTCTATGAAGTAGTTATGGTGAATGATGTTGTTTTTTTGGAGTCTTTCAAGTCGGATACCCCAACCATTATTTTCTTTTACTGTATTCCCGATGAGTCTGTTGTTGGATGAATCGATGACAAGGATGCCCCTACCATTTTCTGCTATATAATTCTCAGAAACAAAGTTGTTGTGAGCCCAATCTAGGCTAATTCCATACGCGGTGCTTTTTGTTACGGAGTTCCCGACTACGCTGTTGTTAGCGCTGGAACTGTAAACATGGATGCCTTGATTGTTTAGTGTAATGGTGTTCCCATTTATACGGTTGTTTGAAGAATCAAACAGATAGATGCCGTTTTGATTGTTTTCTGTTATGATGTTTTGAGAAATAGTGTTGTTTGAAGACTGATAGAGATAGATTCCGTTATTAGCATTGTTTGTTATGTTGCTTTCAGATATGCTGTTGCTTGAAGATTTGTAGAGGCAGATGCCTTGGTCGCCATTGTTTGTTATGTTGTTCTTTGTTATTGTTGAGTATGTGGTGGAAACCAGGAGTACAGCTTGACTGTCGCCGGTGAGGTCTAGGTTTTGAACCAGTATGTTTTTGCAGTTTATGAGCCCTACATACCCCGCGTCGAGGGGAACATCCTTGTTTTGTTGGTTGACCCAATAGTAGACAGGTTTGCCATTAACAGTGTTTGAAGTATCAATGTCATGAGCAAAACTAGAGCTGACGTCTCCAAGCGAACTATAGGTAATAGAAAGGCTAACCGTGTTGTCGTTCATCTGGTTGTTTCTGAACACATTGTTAGAGGAGTAACCGAGGTAAATGCCGTAGTTGTTGTTAGTTATGTTGTTTCCGGTAACAATGTGGTTTCCCGTAATTTCCTCCATATAGAGATCCGTAAGGAGTCGAATGCCGTAGAAGTGGTTCCTGATTTCCATATTCTTCACTGTAATACCGTTCTGATTATTGACAAAGACTCCAGTAGAATCTCCATTTCCTTGGAGCGTGTAGCCGCCTCCATCAAGTGTAACATTGTCTCGTTCAATGGCGATGGTATATCCAGCAATGTTATCTGTTAAAGTGTAGATTTCCCCGTTTCGTTGAATAGGAGCTGTCGGCGGATCAACGCTTCCATCACTTCGGATAGTAAAAGCTGGTTGAGGTTTTGGAACTGGCATGATATTTGCTTCTGTTAACCTGACGAACTGCACTCCAAACAGTAATAAAAACAAAATTAGCGAACTGAAAGCTGTTGTCCTCAACTGTTTCCTGTTCATTTATTGTCTCCCCCTTTTTTGTGTTTCAGCAACAGATAGCCAACAATCGCAACTACCACTATCGCTATCACGGCTACAAGGACATAGCACTGTTCAGTTGAACCTAAGAAACCGGAGTTAGGTTGCCCCGACTCGTTGTCTTCATGGAAGGATATCAGCAGGTCTCCGGGAAGCGGTTGTGAGTACTCGGATACAACTTGAAGCGACACTGTTTCTGCTTCAGCCTCTCTTGTGACTGTGTACTCCACCGGATTCAATGCTCCATCGGTTGCTATGGTGCGTGCTTGTAGGTCTGTGATGTCTGCTTCGAATGTTATGTTGAAGTGGGCTGTGGATTTGTTGCTCCACGGCGACAAGTATGGGCTTATGTTCAGGTCATACAGGAACGTGTAGCTTCCATTAATCAGCAGGATGGGGTGCTCATAATGAATCTTGAGTGTGAACTGGTCAAGAATAGGATGGATTGTACAGGTGATCATGGGCCAGTCGCCGATGGCAGTGTAATGTGTCTCATCAGGAAAGGTTTGGGTGTAGTTGCTCCACTCAAGTTCTGTTTCATCCATTTTCATGGAGATGTTGGTTGTGCCTGGAGGAGTGGGATAAACCATCGGCAGGGCGTCGCCAGTAAACGTGAACCATGTGCTGCTGGCTGAAAGGGCTTGATCCTCACATTCGATGGTGGATTTAGTTAGGGGGTATGTCCCATCCACTTTTGCCCACAAGCTTCCATTAACCCACGAAATCGTGTAGTTGATGTATTCTTCGGGCATTTCAAGCGAATAAGCTGAAGTGGGGTTCGCCTCTGCAAATGGGGCAAACTGTAATCCTGCAACAGCTAACATAAGGCACATATAAACTGTGGAAAACCAGTGTGCTTGCATACCCGTTTCCTCGAATTCAGTTATTTCCTGTCTAGCAGATGTTTGTTTGCAGATATACGTTTCTTGTTTCTTAGTTTTGTTAGTCTTTGTTTGTAGATTGTTGCGGCAACTGTGAACACTGCGAGAACTGGTAACATTTGGGTCCATGATGGAAACTCAGCTATTACGTCTGGTATTTTAGGCTCTGGGATTTCAAAGGGACTCATTAGCGGATGATGGTCTGTGTTGTTATTGTCGATTACATAATGTGCGTCGCCTATGCCGTCTCCGTTATTGTCTGCGCCTGTGTAGTTGCTCCAGTAGTTGCCTGCAGTGCCATTATCCCAGAGGTTAGGGCGTGACCCTCCCACGACCCCGCTTTCGACGTGGACATGTTTCCTATTGCCCACAAAGTTGTTGTGATAGATTGTGTTGTTGGTGGAGTATGCGAATCTTGAGTCTGGGAATGCTGGATTGGCGACGTAAATCCCAATTTCGTTGTTCACTAAAGAATTCTCAGTTATGGTATTGTTAAAAGAGTCTTGAATTTTGATTGCGTTTTCGTTCTTGATAGTTATATTATTTCCGGAGACCACATTGTGTGAAGAGCCACCATAGATGAATACGCCATAACGTCCTCCCCTCATAGTGTTATTTGCGATTATATTATATTGAGCTCGCACACCTATCACGACACTTCCATCATATGCAAAATAGTTTCCAGAGACGGTGTTGTTGTTACCACTAATCTCAACGCTATAGCTGGTACCTCTAAAGTCGTTGCCACTAATATTGTTGAATAGCCCCCCTCCTTTAACGCCATAATTCCCTGAAATGCGATTTCCATAAATTTGGTTGCCATTAGAAGAACCGAGAGATATAGCAGAAAAAGCGGTTATCTTATTTCCAGTGACAACGTTGTTTACTGAATTGCCCAGATCAATACCGCAACCGAAATTATGGATGATGACATTTTTGATTGTCACATTACTTATAGTGGCTAGATTAATTCCAACATACCCGCCAACTCCTATAAGATGGAAGCCTCCCCCATCAATCACAATGTTATCTAAGTTAACTAAAATAGTGAAATTAGTAATGTTGCTCATGAAAGTGTAGACATTCCCCTCGTGTTGAATAGGAACCGTTGAAGGCTCAACTGTTCCATCGCTTTTAATCAGCATACTTCTTGTAGGAGGAGGTGGAATGGCGTTTGCTTCTGCTAATTTTACGAACTGCACTCCAATCAGCGCTGAGAATAAAAATGCTGTAAGGAGGGCTGTTACCGACACGTGTTTTTTGTTCACTTGTCTTCACCAAGCTTTTTGCGTTTCACGAACAGGTAGCCAGCCATCGCAACTATGATCACCACTATTACGGCTGCAAGGGCATAACCATATTTCATTGGGAAGCTTGAACCCAAGGTAATTATCTCTGTTTTTTTATCTATACTAAAGTAAACTGTTTCAGAATAGCCAATGTGCCCAGCGGGGTCAGTTGCATAAATTGTTAGATTGTGGGCTCCATTAGATAACCCAATTAAGGTTGTATTTCCAGCAATTGTCGCATTTCCCTGCTCATCCAAGTTATAAGTGAGTTGTGAAACTGGCTCGTTCACTGTAAAACTTAATGGCACATCGGATGTGTCGTATGTCCTGTTCTCCACCGTCAGAACTGAAATGTTTGGGGGAGTGGTGTCGATGATGAAGTTGACTGACGAGGAACCCGTTATGGTGAAACCATTTGTACTAAGTGTATGTTGGGCATTACCTGGAATGTACCGACCATGATAAATTGCAATGACTATTACGCTGTGATTTCCCTCAGGTATTCCTGTTAAATTCAAGTTACTGGAGAAGATGTTATATCTTCCTTTGGTAGGACGCCCCGGATATGAGTCTGAAGTGTATTTATTATAAACAAAGACTTCGTTTTGCTGCCAATCGGTCTTATAATAAATAAACCTTAGACTCGGAGAATATACAGTGGGTCCTGTTGGTGCACTCACATCAAAAGTAAGAGCAACATGGTTTACATTATAAGCTGTATTATTCTTTGGATAAAATATTGAGATTATTGGCGGAATTGTATCTGGCTTTGGAGGCACTTCCCCCCCATAAACATACGGATTCGCCTTTGTCAAATTAACTAATTGTACTCCAATTAGTGCTGAAAGCAGAATTAATGCAATGAAGGCTTTTGCCAATACAGTTTTTGTGTTCATTGTTTTTCCTCACTTATTTACGGTGGCATTTTGTTTTGGTCTTTGTCGGAGAATTTTCAAGAACAGGCATCCAGCTATTGCAGCTACAATCACGGTTGCTGCTACAATGGCGTATCCATATTCCATTGGGAAAATTGAACCCAAGATCAGCGGTTCTGGAGTGGTGTCAATAGTAAAATTAACTGTCGTAGAATCGTTAATGAAAAAACTCCAATAATCGATAAAGTTAGAATGGTAATAACCTGTTTCGTTTGCGTAGACTGTTATGCTGTGGTTTCCTTCAGGTATATCTGTCAGATTAAAAGAGAACTCGGAAGGAAGCAAAGAAGAACGCTCATAAGTATAACTTTCTCCGTAAAACTCTTCAAGATCAATGTAAGTTTTGTTTTCCTGCCAATCTCCCTTATAGTAAAGCTCACATATCCACTTGGAAGAAGCAGTGGCTGACTCTCCGACACTTACATTAAAGATAAGCTGAACATTATCTGTGTCATATACCGTGTAATTCTCTGGAGAAGCTATTGAGATTATGGGCGGTTTCGTGTCGTCATCTGGAGCCTTCACTCCTCTATACATCGGCACAAAATTCGCCCCTACCAAATTAACTAAGTGAACTGCAGTTATTATTGAAAACAAAAGCGCCGAAATGAATACTGTTGCTACCTGTATTTTCTTGTTCGTTTTCTGTCACCTCCCTTTTGGTGTTTATTTGACAAGAAGTATCCAGCTGTTGTAACGCCGACTGCGGTGAACGCAAGAAACGCATAAACGTGTTCCATTTTTAGACTTGACCCAAAGTAACCCAACAAAACTGACAACATCACTAACGGCAGCGTTAATGCATATTTGTTCATGTTGGATTCTCCAACAATACATTTGTTGTGAAAATTAACATAAAAGAGTTTTTGTCAAGGTTTCTTGACCTATCAAATGATACAGAAAAAATTTTAGTCAAGAATTCTTGACTAGCTAAATGATACATTTTGTCAAGATTTCTTGACTAACAAATTTCCGGTCAAGTCTTCGTATTCCCTCTGCTTTCCATTTAGAAAAACGGAAGGTTATGGAAGCAAAGTTTCTGAAAAAAGCTGTTTTTCAACAATACACTGTTATTAGGCTCCTAATATGAATGTTGAGTTTTGTGGTTCCCCATTCTAAAATGCGGTGGAAAGGGTGCCGGACCGGAGTGGAGCCGGTGACCTTTCATCTGTGTGTTATGTGCATTGTCTTCGTTCAGGCGTGTTCACGGCTGTCTTATTCTTCTCTCCAGTTTGTTATGATGGAGCCTATGATTATGAAGACTATGCCGACCACCAGCACTATCACTGTGTTGTATAGCGCGCTTGAGGCGTTGCCGTAGACCATCGAGTCCCTTAATCCATTGTTAAGATAGGTGAGGGGCAATACCTTCGCGATCTCTCGCAGGAACTCGGGCATCATCTCTAAGGGGAAGAAGCTGCCTGACAGGAACATCATCGGAAATGTTACTGCGTTTGCGGCGGCGTCAGCGGAATCGGTTTCTTTGACGAATCTTGCGATTACCATGCCTATTCCCGGGAAGGTTATTGCGCCTGCGATAATCAGTATTATCGAGTAAATGCTGGGTAGAACCCTCAAATCGAAAACCAGCACTCCAACGGTTAGAATAACTGCTGTTGAGACTGCGCACATGACCAGTTCAAAGAGGACCACTCCTATAATCCACTCTAACTTTGAGAGGGGAGTTGTTGCCAGTTTCTTCAGTATTCCCAGCTCCCTGTTTCGGGTGTTCCATCCAATAGCCCCAAATATGCCCGTGGTCATCAGTGTCATGCCGATTAAACCTGGAACAAAATAGTCGATGAACCTGTAATTTTCGGATACCAAACTTTCTTGTTGAAGTGTAACTACTTGTGGCGGGTTCTGTCCAGTTGCAATTGTATTGAATACTTCTACTATCTGTTCAACCACTCCTCTTACTGTCGCCGCTGAAGTGTCAACCTCCGGCGGAACCGTCTTCAGAACAATGCTTGCGTTCTGGGTAAAGCAAGACTGGTGGAAACCCTCGGGAATCAGAAGCATCATTTCAACGCCCTCCTTATCAATGTATTCTGCCGTGTTAGCGGCGGGGTCAACCATCTTGAGCTTCAGAACACCCGTTTCGTTCAGCATAGCAACAAACGCTGCAGACGCGGGAGACGGCTCCCCATTGATGAGGTCTTGGTTCTGTACGTAAAAATCAAATCTGGGGTCTTCGCTTACGCTGAAGATTGCTCCGAAGAGCAGCATAAGAAGAATTGGGAAGGCGAAAGTCCAAAACAGGGTGTGTTTGCTTCTGAACCAGATTCTAAGCGCGCCGCCCATAATCGCTAAGATTCGCTTCAATCCAATTCACCGCCCACAATCTTTTTGCCTGTGAGGTTAAGGAAAACGTCCTCCAAACTGGGTCTGCGCACCACCAATTCTGCAAACTTGGTTTTGTTGCTATTCAGGGTCATCACGGCATCGGGTAGGTCAGATTTATCGTTGATTGGCACCAAAACGTCACCGTTATCTACTCTTGCTTTCGGAAACCTTTCTCTGAGAACTTCGTATGCTTCTGTTCCGCCCTCTTCGACGATCAAAGTGGTCTTTCCGCCATGCTTCAGTATAAGCTCGCTTGGGGTTCCTTCAGCGATTATTTTGCCGTAACTGATTATAACCACCCTGTCGGACAGCACCTCAGCTTCATCCATGTAATGGGTCGTCAAGAAGATGGTTTTCTGCTGATCCCGCAGCCCCTCGATAAGGTCCCAAACGTCTCTTCTTGCTTTTGGGTCTAACCCTGTGGTTGGCTCGTCAAGGAAAACAACTTCTGGGTCGTTAACTAGAGCTATTGCAATAGCCAACCGTTTCTTTAAGCCGCCGGACAGGTTCTTGTACAGAGTTTTGGCTTTATCCTCCAAATCAACAAGCCTGATCAGCTCGTTAACGTCCATTCCGCCATCATACATTTTCTTGTAGTAGCTGAGATTCTCTTTCACAGTCAGAAGATCAAAGGTGTTAAAATCTTGAGGCAGAACGCCGACTCTCTTTCTGATTTGCTGTTGCCCCTTTCTGTCAGAAACATTGAAACCTAAAACTGTTGCATTACCCGCTGTCAAACCCCGCAAACAGACAAGTATCTCAACCATTGTGGTTTTTCCTGCGCCGTTTGGACCTACAAAAGAAAAAACTTCTCCCCTGTTAACAGTGAAGGAGACTCCGTTAACGGCTGCCAAGTCCCCGTACTTTTTCACTAGGGAATCAACCTTTATTACAGCTTCTTTGCCCATTTTAGGTCACACCTTTTATCGAAAGTCAAGAGATAAAGTTTGTTAATCGAGATTAAGCATTATTTTTTATGAGAGAAAAAATTTCAGTTACTGGATTGGGATATTCTTCAGCAATCTTTTTTGCGATTTCGGGAGGAATCCCTTGGGTAATCAAGGTTTTTTTGAAGGTTGATTTTGCTCTTCGCCTCTTCACTACGGTCTGCGTAATCAAACCTAACGATTGGACTGCCAGTCTGGAGCAGTATAGAACATCAACGAAGAGGGCTTTTACACCCATGGCTCAGCCCTCGTGATGTCCAAACTTCATTCCTTTCAGGCTTTCGCTCCATCTTGTCAGGGTTCCAAGATACTCTCTAGTCATGGATAGGGCTTGTTCGTCTGGAATACCGCCTTCTTTTAGGGTTTTATAGAAGGTTGCAACGGATTTGCCCAGGTCGGCTGCGGCTTCGGGACTGAAGAAAGCATCTAAGATTCCTTTCACGAGTCCGGGGAGTTCCTTGGATACGGCTGCTAGGATACCTGAGATTTCTTCTGGTTTCGGCATGTCATGCTTATTGTCACTCATTACTCTTCACCTCAAACATAGTATACACTGGACAGCATGTTTAGACTTGTTGGATAATTCTGTCCAGTTAGGTGGTTAAGGCAAGCGGTAGCGGGGGCCCTCTTTCACCAGTGCTTTCGAGTCTAAAAGCTGTTTAATTCTTTTTCTGATTGTTGTGCGCGACGCTTTTCCTCGTTGGCGTCCAATTTCTCTGGTGAGTTCGCTGATGTTTTTGGGTCCCTTCAAGGCGATGTAGTTGAGTATGATTTTGTTTATTTCGTCTTTTTGGGATGTGGATTCTATGAGGTGGCGCGCGGATACGATGCGGTTGAGGGTTTTCAGCGGTTCGCCGTAGAGGGCTGTTCCCAGCTTTAGCTTTTGAAGAAAATCTACAACCTCAGGATACTGCTGGCTCTCCGTGAGAACGGCTTCCAGATAGTTGAGCCGGTTGATTATCCAGTCCAGTTTCTCGTTGAGAGACTTGAGCGAGCCTTCAATATCCGACAAAGCTAATCGAACCTAATATCTAATAGAAAAGAAAATATGGTTTTCGCCCATAAACAATCAACCTTTAATTCCGTTTCAACATAGACTCATGCTGGGTGGTGAAAGAAGTCTATGCCCAGACTCGTGAAGGGCGGCAAATACGTTTATGGCTGGTCAGAAGTAGACAGCAACGGGCGAATTGTGGTTCCCAGCGAAGCACTAGAAGAATACGGCTTCAAGGATGCCGACAAAGTTATCGTGATGCCAGCTAGCAAACGTTCTGGAGGTTTTGCTTTAACCACTCCGTTCCTGCTGAAGAATTCGCGGTTGTCGGTTATATTAGATAGGAAGTCTCGGCTGGCGGGGTTTCAGTTACGTGAAGGAGAAACCGTGACGGTTGGCACAAGGACATACTGCTGGGTCAAGCTGAACGGCAAAGGCGAGTTTGTTGTTCCTGTGGAAACTTTGAAGGCGTATGGAGTTAATCTGGGAGACAGGTTGCTTGTGGGGCGTGGAAGCGGTTTAGCGTTGGCTTTTATTGCGAAAGGTCCGATAGTTGCTGAGGCGAAAAAGCATTCTGGTTTAGCAGTGTTCAGGTAATAATCCGCACATGGTTTTTGCGTAAAATCTATCAGCGCTAAGCGTGTATGTACAGGGGTGGGGGATTGGTGTTGAAGCTGTATTGTTGTCCAGAATGTAGTGGAACTGATGTTACTTGGGACAGAAGAGTGGGGAAGGCGGTGTGTCCGAATGATGGAACTCCAGTCAGCGAATTCCGGTTAGTTGCTAAGGGCTAATGCTCTGGCTGTAACTAGAAGATTGAGTGTTTGTTCCTCAACAGTGTGTTCTGGGCGGTTAGGCTGCAAACAGTCTAGGATAAGCTAGGTCATCATACACTTTTCTGACGGTTTGCTCAGTTGCTCCCACGTTTCTGAGGAGCCTCAGCAGATCGTCGAGGTTAATGATTCTTTTGCAGTCCTGACAAACCCTCAATTCAGCGTAGTATCTGGAGATTTTTCCGTTACAATCAGGGCATTCAAACAGCAATTCAACTCCCCCAAATAATATACTGTGAAGCAGCTAAATATGAGTTTCTGAGCTTTTCTTCAGCTCAGCAACCTTCTCTTCCAACGCCCTAATTTTTTCGCTCATAGCCCGTTTATTTTTTTCGTATTCTTCGTTAAGCTTCTCCAGTTCCCTCTGAATGCTTGCCTTCTCACGTTTCAGCTGCGCAATCTGCTCCTGAAAATGGTTAAACGTTTGCACAACCGTGCTCATGCATGACGCGCACACATGCACCTGAGGCTCTTTCGGCTCTTTCGAAGCTTCGACGCCAGACATCGCCAGACCACAACCATACATTTCGCGGTTATAGAGTAAAATGGTTTTCCATCAAGATTGCAATACTGAAAAGACACAAAGAACCTACGAAGAGGCTAATCCCAAAAAAGTTAACATTCTTTTGCTGTTTTCTGATGGAAAAAGGTTTGACCAGAAGTTTACAAAGAGTGTCTATATGACAGTTATCTTTCCGTATTTCCCAGTGGAAAGCTGCAACACATTTCTGAAAGATTTGGCGTAACCATTCTCGATTTTCACTTTATCGCCAACCATAACCTGGCTAATCTGTTCATTCCAGAGCGTTAAGGTTATTTTTCCTGTTTCATCTTTAAGCGTAGCATCAGCAACCATTAAGGGTCGGTAACCATATTTATTGCGTACCTCGCGGGCGTAGGATTTTTCTGTAACCTCGGCTTCAATGTTGATTTCGTTATCTCCCTCTTTAATATCACATATTTTCACTCAATTCACATCCCTTTAACCAAGCTCTTACAGCTTACGATAAAGCTGTTCCCCTTCCCAAACAGGATCAACCAACTCAGTTTTTTAATGAACCTTTCCAAAAAAGTTTCGGTGGTGGGCCGGACCGGATTCGAACCGGCGACCTTCTGCACGTCAAGCAGATGTCCTAACCAGACTAGACGACCGGCCCTACAGCCATTCTAGGATGTTTTTCTCTTATTTAAGTTTCAGTTTGTCACCTAACCTGAAATATTAGGATATCTGTAGAGTTACCGTAATTACTCAGAAAGAGTGAACATATATTGAGCAAGTTCTTTTACTTACATTTATAATATGTACTCATGGAGAGATGTTGTTGCGCAGAAAGCTGATTCTCTTAAGCACAGTTCTTTTTGTTTTGCTAATTTTTAGTTTAGTTGTTTTGGCTGAAGCTGATTCGGTGATGTGGTATGAAACATATGGAGGAACAAGAAATGATGTGGCTTCTTCGTTGGTTGAGACTTCTGATGGAGGATACGCTATAATTGGCTATACGGAGTCCTTTGGTGCTATTGAGTATGATTTTTTGTTGGTTAAAACTGATGGATCTGGATACATAGAATGGAACCAAACATATGGAGGAGCAGACCTTGATTTTGGTCTCTCAATTGTTGCGACTTCTGATGGAGGATACGCAATAGCAGGCACCACAACATCCTTTGGTGCTGGCGAATCAGATTTTTGGTTGGTTAAGACTGACAGTTATGGGAACATGGAGTGGAACAAAACATACGGAGGAGCAACCTATGATTCTGCTAACGCGTTGATTGCGACGTCTGATGGAGGATATGCCCTAGCAGGTTCCACACAAACAATTGCAGGAGGCACCGATTTTTGGTTGGTTAAGACTGACAGTTATGGGAACATGGAGTGGAACAAAACATACGGAACAGAAGACCCTGATTCTGCTAACGCGTTGGTTGAGACGTCTGATGGAGGATACGCATTAGTTGGAGACATAAAAATAATTCCAGAGGGTGCCGATCCCCGGTGGGTACCTACTGATTGTTGGTTGGTTAAAACCGATGCGTATGGAAACATGGAGTGGAACCAAACATATGCAGAAGCAGACAGTGATAGAGCTTGGTCGTTGATTGCGACGTCTGATGGAGGCTACGCAATAGGGGGTTCCACAAGCTCCTTTGGTGCTGGGGGATACGATTTTTGGTTAGTT
>Ga0315548_1000506_pt1 | contig 35861 bp, 28 predicted proteins | sample SalMarSW160110MG_2_FD_202540 | JGI IMG/M metagenome (GOLD analysis project Ga0315548, IMG submission 202540) | Salt marsh sediment microbial communities from the Plum Island Ecosystem LTER, Massachusetts, United States - Salt Marsh Sediment SW1601-110 ... | reverse complement strand
AAGTTACTGCAATAGTTTGGATCGAATATAAATTATCTTTTGGACAGAAAATTTACACAATATGCGAAGAATCTTCAAGGGAAAAAGAAATTAGCCGGAATATTACAAAAAAAGCCTGCTAATTAATTTACTTTAAAATCAGCGGTCTGGTTAATTTATTATGGTTTGCATTTATTATGATTATTTGGTATATTTGCCGCATTGAGCCGGGGAGTAGCTCAGCTTGGCTAGAGCGTCCCTTAGGGAAAACCGCAAGTTCTACTGTAATTTCTTGAAAACAGCGGCAATATTTTGTACAGCTAAATAGGCGGAGCAATCTTAGAAAGTATATTTATGTATAGCGTTTATATACTTCAAAGCCTAAAAAACGGTAAGCTCTACATCGGACATACAGACAATCTGAATCGCAGGCTCGAAGAACATAACACGGCACGCGAAGGAAAATATACCCGCCAAAATAGCCCATGGAAATTAGTTTACAGCGAACCTCACCCAGACAGATCTTCTGCTGCAAAACGAGAAATATACCTCAAAAGTACCAAAGGTTCTCAGGAAAAGAAACAATTAGCGGGAATATTATCTCAATCAGATTAATTTATTGCAGGTTGCATTCATCCGGTCTATGTGGTATATTTACTCAACTGTTATCGGCCAGTAGCTCAGCTTGGATTGAGCGTCCCTCAGGGAATCTCGCATGATAAAAGCTTGTTTGGCCGATACTGATATATCGGGGAGTAGCTCAGCTTGGCTAGAGCGCTGCGTTCGGGACGCAGAGGTCGCAAGTTCGAATCTTGTCTCCCCGATTGATTTTTATCTGGTTTGAAAAATATACCGGATATCTTTAATTCTTGCCCGGACCTTTTGAATTGTTATTGTAAAAGAACTTTTAAATTGCTCTTTTTCTTCTCAACCAGCCAACAAGGCTTACACCGATACCGCCGAGTAATATAGCGGCTGGGGCGGGTATAACAGCAGAGCCGTTAATGCGGAACGCAGGCAGCGGGCTGTCGCTGTTAACAATCCATGAACCGGAATCATATCTACGAGCTCGTAAACCGTCCACAACAGGGTCGGAAAAGTTCCAGTCTGCCACGGTACTAAAAATCGGAGCAGAGGCAACAAGCCAATACTTAGTGCCCGGTGTTAAAATCGGATTAAGCACAGATGTACCGGTAATAAGCGGGCTATCTGCAAAATCACCCATTTCATCGACAAAGGTAAATGTCTCGATAATCGTACCCGGCTTGTTGCCGGCATCGGTCATCAACCAGATCTCGACCTGGTTTGTGCCACTCTCTAAGCCGATTCCCACCTCAATTGAGTCGAGGCTGTAAGGTGAATCGACAGTGATTTGAAACTGGTGTCCATTGTCACATGAGGAACCGGCGGACCAACCGACGTTATATCCCATATTATGACTATATGAGTCACCCTGGCCCAGTGTGCTATAGATTGGAGCGGCATTAGCAATCGATGCCCCGATCGCTGTGACTGATACGAGAATTGCTAATAATTTATTTTTCATCATTCACCTTTCCTCTTTTTTTTACCTTTAGCGGATTCAACTCACAAGAGCAGCTACGGTTTTCTAAGAGCGCAGTGAATAACAGCTCTTACAACACATCTCTGACTTGATTTTCCTCCGTGATGAACTATCTATAAATGCAGCAAATGTATTTGCAATATGAATTATACGAACATGCAATTATAATGTATTTACTATTTCTTGTCAAGTAGAGAAAATTAAACTTCCACCGAGCTTGCCTGGCAGTAGTTTTCCAATTTGGTTAAGGAAACGCCATTCGTTGCTGCCCCTGGTTTCCCTGAAATTATGGAGTGAAACGAAATAATCTTCGGTGTGCAAGCAATTGTTATCACATTTTTCATCTTTATCTCAGAGTAAACCAGTGCTAAAATACCGTTCTGCTCTATCCGGAAGCACAGTAGCTATAATCCATTCCGGGTGTTCTCTGGCTATTTGTCTTGCAGCCCATATGTTTGCTCCGGATGAAGTTCCGCACAGAAGAGAATTATTCATTGCTATCTCACGCGTTGTAGCAATTGCATCATCATCTGTAATTTCAATTATCTCATCTATCAGGGATACATCAAGAATATCAGGTATAAATCCATCACCAATTCCCTGAATCTGATGTAAACCCGGCTCATGGCCAAGAAGAGCAGATACATTTTTAGGTTCAACTGCTACTATCGTAACATCAGGATTGTTTTTCTTAAGAAAGGAACCAACACCCTGAACCGTTCCGCCGCTTCCAACACCTGAGACAAAGGCGTCTATTTTATTTCCTGTCTGCCTCCAGAGTTCCGGTGCGGTATATTCATAGTGAGCCAGTGCATTATTAGGATTTTTAAATTGTTGTGGCATATATCCATTGAATTCCTCAACCAGCTCCTCCGCCTTTGTAACCGCACCGGGTATGCTTTCGCTGTCCGGAGTTAGAATAAGATTACCGCCGAAAGCCTTGATTATGTTTTTTCTCTCCTCGCTCATCCCTTCGGGCATTACAATATATACTTCATATCCCTTGGCAACTCCAACGAGAGTTATTCCTATGCCGGTATTGCCTGATGTCGGCTCAACGATTTTCATGCCCGGCTTGAGCTCTCCACTGCGTTCGGCCGCTTCTATCATTGTAAGGGCTACGCGGTCTTTTATGCTGCCGCCGGGATTTAAAAATTCGGCCTTGGCTACAATATTCTCGTTCCTGAGCTTAATTAAGGGAGTATTTCCTATCAGATCGATAATGTCACATGCTTTCATAATTACGGATGATTATATCAAATAAGAGGGTCCCGAGTCAAGGGGTAATTGGGTTAAACCTCCCAAAAACCACGTTTTAACAAACCTGTGGCAGCCTTGCCTAAGGTAGGGACGGAAAAATCTTTTATGTAAGTAAATAAAAAAATACTCAGAAAACAAGAAATTCCCTTGTGAGGATTAAAACATACAATTTCTAAAGATTTAACTTCAGCCAATTTGGCTAAAGAATGAAAAGCCATTGAAGTATAAGAGATAAATCCTTTTGGGTTTATTCTGTGGTAAAATTAAAGACGTCTTTGACATCCTTAATTGAAATCACGTCAAGGCTCACAGGCTACGCGGCAAGCGTGGTTCTATGTGAAGCCGTTTGTTATGCGTTCTATTGAGTACCACCTGCTTATTGATGTTATTCTTTTTTCTCTCAGTTATAAGCCAAGCGCATCTTTTCATCATTCATTGTCGATGTAATAATAGCCTGCCATTCATCGCTGTTCCATGTTCCCAGTTTTTCATGCATCTTCAGATACTTTTCCGGTATAGGATGGGTTCCGTATACGACTTCAAGGCCATACTTCGTTTTGATAAAGTCATGAAAATAGACGATATGAGGGCATGGCGGATATCCGACAATCAGGCCGGTGGCCAGATGAATAATCTCGGCTCCGTTTGCTTTCATTTCATTCACGGCATATTCGATGTTGCCCCCGGGACATCCGTCGCAACTGGTGTATCCAACAACCTCGACTTCCATATCTTTATATCTGTTGAATGCACCCTCACGGTTCTTGAGTGACCTGAAACATTTCCCCCCGCCACATCTCCGATAACGATCACAAATAATTATCCCAATCTTGTTTATTTTCTTCATTTAGTCTCCTTTATATTGAAAAGTTTAAGTTTATTAGGGAAAGTTTTCGTTTTCTGTGTAATGTTACCATCCATCAATAGTTGTCTGTCCCTGGTTTCCTAATTGGCACACCCGCAGGTAATATCATCATTCCTGCCGGTGGAAATCAAATTATCTATCGTTTATCATTTGACATTTAAAATCATCCGTCGGTACGCGTGAAGACTGGGCGAGCCATTGTCGTGTATGACCAAAATGATGTGGATGTTTTTGCCTGAGGCGTCTGACGGTACGGTAACTTTTGTGGTTGATGAGGCGCCGCCCTGGATTGAGACATTTCCATTATAAGAACTTGCCTCGTTATAGAATTGCCAGGAATATTTCAACATGTCACCGTCCGGATCACTTGAGCCGGATGCATCGAGTGTTATCTGGTCGCCCGGGTCAACCGTCATTTCCAGGATTTGCCTGGTCGTGTCGCCGTTTAAGATAGCTACCGGGAAATGGTTTACTTCGTCGTAATTGGATGTTAAAGTCCAATCCATCCGCGCTGCCTGACTGTTGTAAATATCATTTTTCCATTTACTGATTGCGGCGGCACCCTCTGAAGTGTTGGTATACAAAGCATAAGGTCTTAATTCCTGATCATGCGCATTACAGATGGCGTCCCTCTCTGCCCATTCGAAAAGTGGGACGCCGGTTCTTTTCTCGGGACCGTGACGACCACCCCAGCCTCCCTGAGTTAATTCATCTGGATCGTTCAGCCCTCTGGATGACACATGAAAAAAGGACGGTGAATCACCCTCTGTCGCCCATCTGGAAGCCGGATATAATTTCCCCAACGGGCCATGGTTTTGAACGTTTTCGGCAGTCCAACTTTTATCAGGAGCCCAACCATATACACCCTCTGAATTACGGATATAGAAAGCATCGGGAAAATTTTTTGCTATCCATGATCCACTATCACACTGACCCAGGATATCATAAACCCTTACCTTGTGTACAAACTTTTTTACCTCTTGTGGTGTGCGTGTGTTCTTCACTTTCCAATACGCCTGTGCGATTGTGTTTGCTCCTCCCCAGGCATTAAGCCAAACCGGCCGTGGATCGTCTTTTTTATCAACAACATCAATTATCAGGTTCGAACCATCGCTGTCTTTTCCTTCTCCAGTGCCGTTCATACGTGCTCTGGTCTGACCTTGCTTTACAATTGACCTGAGGTATTCCGGAGTTGGATAACCATCAGCATGAACCTTAAGATTCGGCAGTACCTGTTCATAGGCATCAATGACTGATTCGATTCTTTGTCTTCCACGGTCTAAATTGGATTCGCTCCAGGCGTGGCCGTATATAATACCTTCCAGATCAAATTCATTGGATAAAAGAATCGCATGTACCAAGGATTGCAGGTCATCGGGATCGCCACCTCCAACGTCGGTAGTAATAACAAGTCTGTGTTTTGCCGCCTGAAGTTTTATTTCAAAATTGGATGTGTTCGACGAAGTGATCGAAACTTTTTTCTCCCAATACTTTTTATCCGTAACGACAAGGGTATCTGAAAAGTCCGAAGCGGACGTGTTACTTGCGAGAGAGAATTTTCCTTCGCTATCCGTTGTGCCTGTCGTTCCTTGTTTAAGTAATTTTACCTTGGCTCCGCTTACCGGAAGTGATGTTTGTTTGTCTTTAACAACACCGCTTATATTAATGGCTTGTGCATAACTAACCGGCAGAAGAGAAAATATAATCATAAATCTTTTAAACGTAGTCATGATATTCTCCTATCGTTTGTCGTGAATGAAAAGTTCTGTAATTCATTATTTTCATCATATTCTTAACAATTATAACCAGTGACAGTTACCGTTTTCTGTGTACCGTTCCCATCCATTAAAAGATGGTAGTTTCATCTGGGTCTCCTTAGTCAATATGAAGATTAGTTTTGTGTACATATTTCTTCTATCGGTCATAGGAAACCTCTTACCTAAAAATTCTTAAGAAACCGCCATTCGTACCTGATACCTTTTATTTTCACCCTGGATTTCTACTGAAATAACAGGTTAGAGGTTTTTTCGTGCTTCGATAATCTCGTCAACATCTAATGGTTTCTCCCGAGTATGTGCAATACGGTGACATGTTGGACATAAACTCACTAATTCGTCAAGTTTCGTTTCTCTAGTTCCACCCAAACCAATGGGATTTTTATGATGACACTCAATAACATAGCGCTCATTGAGTTTTAGCTTAAATCCACATGCTTGACATGTATAACCGTCCTTAAGTTTGCGATTTTTGGCAAGTTCTACATTACGCGTACTCGATAGAATTTTGATATCTTTTTGATAACCTTCAATAGCTCGCGGATCATCGATGGCAAAACGGTCATCACTTAATCTTTTACCTTCGCTGAAAGGGCATAAATAGTTTCGTTTGTGATGTTCAAAGTGGGCAGCACTATTAACACTATTTGCGCCAGCTTTATGGGCTCTGACTGGTTCACCACAGCTAATGCAAATAAAAAAGGGTCTCTCTTTACTGCTACTCCTTAGCTCTATAGCCTCATCTATCGAAAGCTCTTCATTCTTATAAATACATTTAACTGCTGCTTTCACTACATCCTCCCTCTAAATTTATTAGGGACAATTTATTAGGTACAGTTGCCATTTTCTGTGTACTGTTACCATCCTTTAATAGGTGATTGTCCATAGTTTTTCCGGTTTAAATAATCCCAGGCCATTTTAAAAATCCGTTGTGACTTCTAGGGTAACGATGGCCGATGCATCTGGCCCCTTGCCGAACTTTAGATACGGAGTCCCATCATCAAGGCGAAGCCGCTTAGCCTCAGTAGTATCAACAGCGACAACATCGAGCAAAATGAAGTGGCGACTTTTATCTGCCAGTTTCTCATCTTCGCAATAACAAATCACCTCTGATTGCGGATCAAGTTTGCTTAGTTGTTCCTGAAGTTCTCGAACTTTCATTTACTTTTCTCCTTTTGCTAATATTTGTTTATTAGGGACAGTTTACCGTTTTCTTTGTACCGGTACCATCCATTAGTATATTGCTGTCCCTATTATTCCTAATAAGATTACTCTTTATGAAAATCAACAGAATATGTAACATTGCGATCACCATCAACTACGTACGATGATGAATCCCTTTTTACTGAATATCCTTTTTCATTTAACAACTTCGCATAAGAATCTCTCACTTGTTTTGCATTAGTATTGTTAATGCCTGATACACTAATACTGCCTCTCCTATCTCCTTTGTAAATACGTGTACTTATCTTTATGTCTTGGGTCAGGATTTCCTCGCCAAGAAGGCTCTTTAATGCATCAATAGCAGCTTTGTCATGAATATACCTTCCTCTAACATTGCCATCGTCCTCGGCAAGCCTTTTTTTATATGCCTCCATATCTCGTTTAAACTGCTCTTCCTTTGCCGCTTGTCGTTCCACTTGCTTTGCATATAATCCAGAGGCTTTCCTGATCTGTAGCCAATCTGGATGTTGGAAATCAACCGTGTATGTTATAAATTTAGTGCCATCACTTACATAAGAATCAGAGAATCGATCAACCTGCATACCCATTTCAATAAGTTGTGTTGCATACCAGTTACGAGCTTTCAAGGCGGCTTTGTTGTCAGAATGATTAGAGAAATCTGCTTTACCCCTATACTGACAAAAATATACATCGCTATCATCGATCATTGTGTGAAAATCAGACGTATCATTTACGAAGGCTTTTATTGCAGCAATAGCATCTCGACCTCTTTTATACTCCACAGTCACATTTTCCCAAGCATTCCTATGTGATACATCTAATGTGCTAGATGAACTGCCGAATAGCCAGTTTAATAGACGATTGAACATTGTTTAATTCCACGATAATTTACATATTGATTCTATTAGGGAAAATCACCGTTTTCTGTTTACCATTCCCATCCATTAATCAGTGGTTGACCCTGGTCATTCTAGTTATTCTAAATGGGTTGTTAAGCCTCGTGTTTGCACAGCTTCAGCCCTTCCAGCGCCGCCACAGCGCGCGTAGGTCCACGCCGATTCCATAGATGTTCGGTCGCAATTCAAGCACTTCATCTTCTGTTGATGACACTCGGGTGTCATCGACCTCCGTTTGTGGGCCGAGTGCATAAAGGCGGCCTTCCAACTCGAGAGCGATTGCTGATAGAATTCCCTTGAGGTGAACGCTGCTGAAACGAAAAGCGTAGACCTGGACCTTGAGATATTCCAGGATCATTTCACACATGTGAGGATCATGTATAGTAACGACATCCCGAGAAGTCGACAGCGCTTCCAATTCCTCTACGCCGTATCGAAGACGTGTTTCGTTCACAAATGACAGGTCGGATTCCACTATGAGAGGCCGCCCGTAAATATCAGCATGCTGGCCGATGATGGATCGATACTCCGGAATGACGATGTCATCGGTCATAGCAGGGTTTGACGCAAGATAACCCCCAAGTTCGAGGCGACACCAAGCTCGTAGTTCTCCAGCGTCAAGGCGATCGGTCAATCTCAATGCCTTCATCAGGCTGGTACTTAGAGGCTCACGACCGAGTCTATTCTGGAGCTTCTTTGCGCTTATGTTCATTTCTTAGTTCGTAGGCATAACATATTATTCTATTATTTCCGTATAACATCTATTGTAGCTGAAAACTAAAAGCTTACGGCTAACAGCTCTTTCGACGGCTCGAAAATCTGGGAATACATCTCGACAGGCAATATATATTTTGCCTTTAGGCTGTGCAAGAGAAATCCCTCGGCTATGATCGGGACAGGCCTGGCTTCATAGAAGGTTTCTCCACTTCATCCGCCGATGGCGGATTCCGGTCGAAATGACAAAAGCGTACTTTTTAAACGTAATTGGTATAAGATGGATTATGTAACTCCAGCAACATTAAGAACATAAGAAAAGGCTCGTACGTAAAGCGCGTACGCGCTTTACGTATGCGAAGTGTATAAAAAGATATATAAAGATAGCCACGTCCGCCTGAAAATGGTGGGGCGGAGCCGCCACCCTACGTGTATAAATCCACCACGAACTATGAACGCTGAACGCTATACGCCCCCGCAGTTTTGCTTAGCAAAACTATGCAGCGGGGGAAAAGTCATGGAGATTTGTTTGAAAAATTACGGAATTCGCCAGCGATCCGCCGGGGCGGTGGTATAATTAACACGGGATAGGGGATAGGGAGTAGTAAATCAAAAAGCAAAATGTAAAAAGCCAAATTACAACGTAAAAATCAAGATTCAACGACCTGATTCAGAATTGTTTGCATTGCGAAGCTCTAAACAATTTACAAATGTTCGAAATCCATAATGTTCAAAACTCAACGAATAATGGACCATCCCCATCCCGATAAACGGCATCAGAATGAGGCTGCCACGCTTTTGAAAAAAAAATGCAAAACAAAGCCAATTTTTGCGTAAGCTCTTTTATGACAAGTAAATAAGTAGAATATTGTGGGTTTGCAGTCAAGAAAATTCATGCCACAGGTACAAAGCCAATCCATAACGATAGAAGACAGAAGGCAGAAGTCAGAAGGCAGAATTAAGAAGACAGAAAAAAATGCAAAACAAAGCCAATTTTTGCATAAGCTCTTTTATGACAAGTAAATATGTAGGCTATTTTAAGGTTGCAGTCAAGAAAAACAAAGCCAATCCATTCGACAGGCTCAGGATACAAGACTACAATAAATTAACCGGGTCAATATCTATTGCAATTTTCACAGCCGGGCGGACTGGTGGTTCGGCCCGCAGACTTGTAAATAATCGCTGCATGGTAGCAGCCTGCGGGGCCTGAATAATAATTTGCATCCTGTGAAATCGCTGGATGCGGTTTATCGCCGCTGGCATGGGGCCGCGAATTTTCAGTTTTAATCCTTCCCGTGTAACGACCCGGTCGATTTTCTGCCGCATTTGTGCGCATGCGGCTTCGAGCTTCTCGAAGTTCATATCCCGCATAACGACAGCCGCCAGTCGCCAGTAGGGCGGCAGGTTGCAGGCCTTGCGATGTTTTAGTTCCTCTTTTATAAAGCCGTCGAAGTCCCCTTTTACTGCATACTGGATCGCCTGCTGTTCGGGCAGAAAAGTCTGAACGAAAACAGTCCCTTTTTTCGCCGAGCGTCCCGCACGTCCGGCCACCTGGGAAATTAGTTGGAAGGTCCTTTCGTTCGCCCTGAAATCGGGCAGGTACAAGCCGGTATCGGCGCTGATAATACCGACAAGAGTGACATTGGGAAAATGCAGTCCCTTGGCCAGCATCTGCGTGCCGGCCAATATGTCGATGCGGCCCTGTCCGAAGTCCCTGAGAAGCCGGTAGTAGTCTTTGCCGGCCATCGAATCGCTATCAATTCTTGAGACGCGGGCGGCCGGGAATTTTTTCGCAAGCTCCTCTTCGAGCCGTTGCGAGCCGAGCCCTATCATTGCGAAACCCTTGCCGCACAGAGGGCATTTTTCGGGGACAAGTGTTTGTGCAAGGCAATAATGGCATATCGCATAGCCGGAGTGCATGTGCGTACCGGTAATCGTGCTCATTCTGTCCCGGCGGGGGGTATTCGATCTGTGAAAGGTAAGCGTGACATCGCAGTTTCGGCAGTGCAGCGTGTGCTTGCACGAAGGGCAGAATACGAAATTGCTGTAGCCTCGCCTATTGAGAAGCAAAATAGCCTGTTCCTTTCTTTCGAGTGTCACTTTCAGCGCTTCGGCCAGTGGCTCGCTTATTAAATTGATTCCCTTTTGCGTCACCCGGCTTTGGCGCATATCGACGAGCTTCATCCGGGGCATGGGCAGAGACATTACTCTTTTCGGCAGGCGTACCATGTTGAAATGTTTTTTGCTTTGGCAATTGGCGAGCGTTTCGAGCGACGGCGTGGCGCTGCCTAAAATACAATGTGCGTTAGCTAATTGTGCGCGTTTAATCGCCACGTCCCTGCCGTGATAGCGGGGGGCCGTGTCCTGTTTGTAGCTGGACTCGTGCTCTTCGTCAACAACGATAAGGCCGAGCTTCGCCAGCGGCGCGAAAACCGCCGAACGTGCGCCGATGACGACATCGGCCCGGCCGGACTTGATTTTTTGCCATTGCACGTTACGCTGGGCGGCGGTCAGGCCGGAGTGCATGACGGCTATTTTGTCGAATCTTTCGTTAAATCGCTGGACCGTCTGGGCTGTAAGTGCGATTTCAGGAAGCAGTACGATGGCGCTTCGGCCTTTTTGCAGGACCGCCTGGATGGCCCTGATATAAAGCTCGGTCTTACCGCTGTCGGTGACTCCGTACAGGAGCGTGACACCGAACCGGTCTGAATCTGTCCCGGTTTTTATGGCATCGAGTGCTTTTTCCTGGTCCTGGTTGAGGACGATTCGCCCCTGTGTTCTTATCGACATTCCTTCCGGAATAACAGGAAGGGATTTCATTACTGTTTTCTGGACGGTTTTGATAATCTGCTTTTGTGCTAATCTTTGTACCGGTTCCCTGCCGCTTTCGACCGCTTTCAGCAGAGCCTGCAGCTCCAGAGATGATTCTTTGTTAAAAGCACCTTGTTCTTTGAGGTGAGTGACGATTTGCTTTTGTTTTTTCCCTCTTAATTGTTCGATGGTCTTTTCAAAATCAGCGGTTTTAATATTCAGGTACACATTTTGTTGCGTTTTAACTCCTGCCCCGCGTTTTACCGCCGACGGCACTATCGCCGCCAGGACCTGGCCGAGCGGGCAAACGTAATAGCTACTGATCCATCGCGCCAATTCCATCAGTTCGGCATCGACCAGCGGTTCTTTGTCGATTACCCTGGTGACTTTTTTAAGCTTATAACTTTTCTTTCTTTGTCCCCTTGTGCCTTCGTCGTATTGTTCATTCTGTCGGATTTCCACGCAGAATCCGATATGGAGTTTGTTTTTCTTTCCGAAGGGGGCCTCGACTCTTTGTCCGATTTCTATCGGCCATATTTCATCCGGCAGTGCATAGTCGAATTCGGTGTCCGCCGCCGACTCGAACGCCACACGGATAATATGCCGACAGGGTGTTTCCTCCACTTCCTGCTCGAACAGATTGCTGCTTTGCATTTTGTACATGGACTGTTTGTAAAGGTTCCTAAAAAACGCCGAAGGCCATGATCGGCGCGCCGGGATAGGCAACGGACGAATCCGAATGCCCTAATACTATGCCGTTGTGCAGACAGACAACCGTGTCCTGTAATTTCCCGAATGTGTTATAAATTTTGGCCAGCGCCTGGCCCTTTTTTACAATGTCTCCCGGTTTAGCCATGAAACGAATTATTCCGCTGGCCGAACTGACCGGCTCACTTGCGAACACCAGGGATTTTCCCCTGATTGTCTCGGGCGACTCGAAGTTAAAAGGTTCGTCTTTGCTCTCGAACATTTCCAGCCAAGCCAGGATGCCGAGTATGGATTTCACGCCGTACTGTACGTTCGTCTCATTGACTACATACGATTCTCCCAGCTCAATCGTTAACGCCGGGATATTGTTTTCGAGCAGGCTGTAAGTAAAGGATTTGCGAATTACTTCCGTTTCCTGAATGACGGGGAAGCCGGATTTTTCGGCGGCCTTCTTTGCTTTGTCGTATGTCTGTTTATTTGTTTGTTCCGGCTTCGGGTCCATTATCGTATAGGGTATCGATTTCATCCAGTCGTTATGTAAATCCAGGAGCAGGGCGGGCTTTGTCTGTTTGATAGTGGTAAATATTTTGTCCGCTATTCTTTCGGCTAATGAGCCGTTTTTACCGCCGGGAAATGAACGGTTCAGGTCTTCTCTGCTGATGGTAATGTTTCTCGTACCCGCTTCGAAACCGATTGGATTCATTAAGGGAAAAGCGTAGATAGCTCCTTTTCGCAGAGGCTGCTTTTGTATCTTTTTGAAGACCTCTTGAATTGTCACTATGCCCGTGACTTCATCGCCGTGGATGCAACCGGTCAGCCAGACTACCGGGCCCGGATTGACGCTTTCGATGACCATAAAAGGCAGCCTTCGCCGGGACAAATCCGAGCCTGTCAGGATTTTCTGGAACGAATATCTTACTTTTTGCCGCTGGTCTTTATCTCTATTCGTTTTCAATGTTTCTTCCCTTCTATATCAAAGATGAAAGGTGGTCACAATTTGTGACCATCCTGTTATTGACTATTAACTCTGTACAGACCCGCCTTTCGCCGCTCCTCGGAAATGTTGCTGAGATGTGTGTCCTCGCATACCTCCAGTCCGAGCTTTGCTATCAAAGTTTTGATATAATCAAGATGCGGACACGGCGGTGCGTGGAAATTATCCTTTGTTATACATGAAGATAGTTGCACAACTATTCGATCCTTGCCGATTCCCTCATCTTTTTTTATCCGTCGGGTAAAGAGGCTGAGTTTACGATGTACCGCCCGGCCGCAACAGCCGCCGCAGGTCATATTCATTATGCGATAAGGTTTATCTTTAGAGTATGCTGCAAAACCGCCGGTACGTTCGTTGAATGCCTTCTCGCAGTAATATCCGGAGCAGCGTTCCTTGACGATATGGCACTGTACTACAACGATATAATCCTTGTCTTTAACGTCTATCATCTTCCAGCTTCCTAATCCCTGAGCTTAAACTGTTCGGTGGCGATTTCACTAATATACTCGCCGATAGCCAATGAAGCGGTCGCGGCGGGGGAGGGAGCGTTGAGGACGTGAACGGAATTTTTTCGTCTTTTTATCTTGAAGTCATCTACCGGCCTGCCGTTTCGACCAACCGCCTGTGCCCGTACGCCCGACTTGCAGGGCCTGATATCCTCGTTCTGCAGCGAAGGAACCAGCCTTTGCAAACTTCTGAGAAACAGCTTCCTTGAAAACGCCCGGACGTATTCGCCCAGGCCGTATCTCCAGTTTTTAATAAACATTTTCAATGTCCCTCGGTAAGACAGGGCGTCCCATGTGTCTTTGACGTCGAAATCGGTTTTACCGTAACCTTCGCGTTTGAACGAGAAGACGGCGTTCGGTCCGCACTCAACCATATCTTCGATAGTGCGCGTGAAGTGGACGCCCAGAAAAGGAAATTTCGGGTCCGGCACCGGGTATATCAGGGCTTTCACTTTTTCTTTCGCCGTCTCGGTCAATTCGTAATAATCGCCTCGGAAGGGGACGATTTTTACGCCCGGCTCGACGCCGTCCGCTCTGGCTATCCTGTCGGACTGGAGACCGGCACAGTTGATAATATATTTGGTGGAGAAATCGCCCTTGTTTGTAAGGACCCTGGTATAAAAATCGTGCTTGTCAAATCCGGTTACCTCGTAGCCGGTCAGGACCCGGTTGTTGTTGCCCTTTGTTTCTATCAAGGCTGCTAATTTTTCCGCGACTTTGACAAAATCGATAATCCCCGTACCGGGCACGTGAATACCGGCGATACCCTCGCAGAAAGGCTCAATTTCACGGATTTGTTCGGGAGATATTTTTTCAATCCCTTCGATTTTATTTTCCAACCCGTTATTGTATATCCTTTCGAGTTCGGCCAACTCTTTTTCTTTTGTTGCAACGATTATTTTGCCGCATATATCGTGGGGAATTCGGTGTTTTTTTGCGAAAGCGACCATCTCTTTTCGCCCTTTGGTGCAGGTTATAGTTTTATTCGAGCCGGGTTTATAGTACAGGCCGGAATGAATCACACCGGAATTATGCCCGGTCTGATGGGCGGCGAGCTTTTCTTCTTTTTCCAGTACTGCGATACGAATATCCGGGTGGCTCAGAGTAATTTTATAAGCCGAGGCCAGGCCGACAATCCCGCCGCCGATGACAACAATATCAAAATCGATGCTTTCATTCATTGTTACGAATCCAAACAAATTAGCATTTCCCGCTAAAGGCGGGCATCCAGCCCATACAATAACCCATAGCCTTAAAGCCGTCAATTGTGAAGACCTACACGCTGATACTAAGGATGTGATTGCCAGAATGTTTTCTTATAGAAGCAGGAAAGGAAATTATATGTCCGGCACGACTTCGGGATAGAAATGGCCGGTTGACGTCAGTTTGAATACGTATATAAGCCCCGGTTTGAGCTTCGAATAGACGGCACTGCCGTAGATAGCATCGATATCGTATTCGGCGAGCTTGTCCGTATCGTTTGCCAAATCCCAGATGTTCGACCAGAACATCTGTCGATGCTCAATGGGCAAAGCCTGAAGCAAGTCTTTATATCTTTGTGGTTCAGCACCCGCCTCTTCGATTGCAAATCCCTCACCCGGAGCCATCTTTTCGCCGTAAACCCGTCTCCACAGGTATAGTGCCCGTGCCTTGCCGTCCGTAACCATTTTATTGCCGAATTTTACAATTAATGCGTCGAAGTGGATGATATCGCCCTCGATGGTGTATTCTTTTTCCAGGATTCTTTTTGTTTTGTCGTCTTGTGCGGTCTCGACGAATTTTATGGTAGTCAGCAGCTTGCCGTCGTTTTTTTCCTGCTTTATTACTTTTGCATAGCCTATCTGGCTCTCGTCCGTCAGGTTGGTAATGGCCTGCTTGAGATTTTTGTTTTCGGTCAAAAGCTCGTGTATCGTCTCAATCGCCTTGTACGGCCCGCGCGAAAGGTAGGCCATCCCGCCGAAGATGATTGCTGCCACGATTAATCCGACAATACCGAATTTTTTTGTTCCGGCCGCCATATATTTTATCATCGGCACTGTTAGCCGAATCTCTGTACTTTTCACAGTCCGGCAGGATTCACACCAATAAAAAAGGGCTGCAAGCATATGCTCGCAACCCTTATGTATTCTGAGCGTTTTTTCCCTTTTTAAAGCCAACTATGGTGTTATGGCACGGTTGCATATTCGGACATCGTCAACTCATGCTGACTCACCTACATGTCCCAATTGTCGAATCCTCCGAGTCGTCACTCTGTCGTATTAGTTCACCACTACCTCAATGGAAAACGTTTTAATAGGCTCCACATCTACTTCCCATGATCTACGATAGACAAGTTGAAGATTCATTTGTCCTGTACTTACGGCCTTGAAACGAAAGATTTCCCAGCCGCCCGCACCCACCATCGGCGAGTCGCCTTCATCAGAAGACTTAAATTCCGCTTCGCCAATCTGCTCTAAGATAGAGTTCGGGTCTTCAACTACTTCCCATTGATATCCGGTGGTGGGATTTGATTCCAGCGTAACAACAAGAATCTGGCCCAGTTCAAGCGGGACCTGACTATCAGCATCAACAACATAGACCTCTTTCGGGCAATTCTCCTGCTCCCAGTAGTCCATAAATAGTTCCAGGTCTAATCTATCAACGATACCGTCGCCATCCGGCTGTGGAGCAATATCACATAGTGGGTCATCGGTACCCCAACATTCAATGAGTATTACATGGTCATCTATATCCAGGATTCCATCGCCGTTGAAGTCAGCAACCAACGGTAACGGGGCATATCCCGTTAATTCTACGGTTCCATAATCATTGGCATTCATCCAATGATCATTATATGCCGCTGCGGTTACCCATACAGAACCAAAAAAATTATCTCGCGTTTTAGGTGATTCGTTAGGATTATCATTATCACAATAGGCTAATGATAAGCCAATAATTTTGCCTTCTTGAAGTTGCACCCTGGAGCCTTCTTTATTATCATTTTCATACGTATCATCATACACGATGAGAGAAAATTCTCTGGTATACACATTTCCTGTTTTTCTTAAAGCAAACTCAGGAAAATGGTCGCTGTAATCAGGGAACGTTCTGTCACCCCAGCCTGTCCCGTCTGAGTCTAAGATGATACACTGGGTATTGACGTTATTATCCTCGGGACAGTCTGCATAAATATGATAAGAAAAAGCATTCTCAGCGTTTGTTCCCCATGATTGGCCTGTACTGCCGGTGCCGTCAAATACATGCAATCCTCCGGATTTATCCTCATCAATAAAGACTTCAAGAACATCATAATTATAGTTTTCCTGTTCAGTTGGACTCTGAATAAATCCGTCGACAATAACGTCGTCCACGATTTCCACCAGGAAATAAAGCACATTTTCTTGAGAAGACCATACTATTTTATATCGCCCGGAATAATCATTGGCATCTACAGAACCACCGTAGGGAATCCATGCCTGATCTATCGTCTGCCAACTCACATTTTGCCAGCATCCATCATCTCCAATACCATCGATGATTGGTGGAGTGGGTACATCGGGTGTTTTTACTATATCATCTTGCGATGCTAACACCACACATGTCCATAGAATTGCAGTAATTGTTGACATAATAAAAATGATCTGCTTGTGATTTGTTAACTTTTTCATCTGTTAAACCTCCAATTTATATATGAATTCAACAAATTTATTTAATAATGAAACACATATTATCAACAGTATAATAATATTAACACATATTTTCAATATATATTTATTTTCTATTGATTTTTTTAAGTGTTACATTCCTATTTGTTAAGGAGGACGTAACCCGAAATACACAAGATTCGCCGGGACAAGTTTTAATATGGGAAATTTAACATAAGCTCTTTGGAATAAAAAGATTATGACAAAAACCGGGCATTTTGCCGAGTCAAAAACAAAGCCAATTCTTAACGGTAGAAGACAGAAGTCAGAAAACAGAAGACAAATGACGGATGGCAGTCCACAGGATGCCTCACAGGAAAGACAGAATACATAGCTCAGTCCTCCGTCCTCTGTTTGTAGTACCGGGACTTATCGCAACGTCAGCCAGACGGTCATCTCGGATTGGCCGCGATTGCCCCATGCATAATAAGGGATAAGGCGGATATCAATATCTTTGGGCTGCTGATTTGTCAAAGGACGATAAAGTTGTTCGCCCCAGTCGCCTCCGGTGATAATGTGGGCCTTGCCGATTACCTCGATGATTTCGTCCATCTGCTTATCGAGCTTCTCGTCTTTGGTGAGACCATAGGCGTAAGCGGTCGCTTCGAGCCATTTGTAGAAATCGCCGTCGTGCCATTTCGGCCCGTGATGACTTCCTTCTTTCAAACCCGCCGCGATAAGAAAATTTTCGTAATCGTGACTTATCTCGGCATCTTCCAGAAGCCGCCACATATTCGGAATCATAACATTGTGGCACAACTCGAATTTCTCCGCCCAGAAACCGTCGGTCCAGTGCATATCGCCGATATCGTCGCTTCGAAGCCTGGCATATTCGCCGACCGATGTTTGTTTTGTCTGCGGCGGGATGTCTTGCGGAGCTTTCTCTTCGGCCCTGGTAATGTTGCCAACCAGGCAGGAAGTTACAACCACAAAATACAGCAGCACTTTGTTCATGGCTATTCTGATATATGAATGGTACCTTGAAATTATAAAACTCTCAGCCTGCCGGATAAAACCAGGCAATGAACAAAATCAAGGCAGGATTTCTATCGGCGAGGTCCTCAGCCAGTTGGTTGCCAACAGGCAGAGGTCGGCTGTGTTAGTTATACCGTTGCGGTCGAAATCCGCCCGGATATCGTATTCGACCTGCGGTTCGGAAGCCAGCCAGCTCATCGAGAAAATCGCGAAATCATCGAGGTCGATTCTGTTATCCAGGCTGGCGTTGCCTTCCAGAAGTGTACCCACGTCCAGGGACGTGTTTGGGTCCGAAATAGTAACGCTTTTTCTGATATTCATTAAAGTGTAATCGCTCTGGGCCGTGACATCGTATATCCCCGGAGCGATACCGGTCGCTTCGCATACGGCCGTGTTATTTTCGGTGGATCTTGCGGTCGTTAAATTGAATTCATAGACAGGAGTATCACCGAATACGTCGGCCCCCGGTGTAAAGAAATTGACGGTTAGTGGAACGGCCCAGGCTTCATCGGGACGGTCATCACCCTGGAGAGACACTACAATACGTACGATTACTTCGACCCGGCCTATGCTGACGATTGCCTGGGGGATATGCGACGAAGGTATATTCGTAGCGGCCTGAATCTCGCTCTTTTCGCCTGAGGTTAAGCCGGCATTAAAGTGACATCCTAAATCCATTGCCGTTGTCTGTATGAGTATATTACCGGCGACAAAACCCGTTTCCAGGCGGGCGTACTCGTCTGTAACATCGGAAGAATTAAGGCAAAGTATGATATAGCAGGGTGCTTGGGGCAAATCTTCTACTGCTGTTTGCAGCCTGCCTCGAGAGTCCGCACGTCGTGAGCCGCCCCTGCCGACATAGCCGGAATCTATCTGTTCGAGTCGATGGTCTCTTGTGGAAAGGTTCGTATCGGGATTTCTGTTATGATAACGAAAGACGCCGTTTTCATTCGCTATATAAATGCTTCGAGTGAGATAATAATTGGCCCATGCCGAAGGGACGGTCAAACCTGCTCGGCCGTTACTCGATGTATGAGCAGTGCAGCCGTATCCCGCCCATAGAATCTGGGAGATTTGCTGCAGTGTCAAATTCGTTTCGCTGAAAGGCGTCCTTTGGAGGGCGGAACTGCTGACGTATCTCAAATCGGCCAGGATTTCTTCAAGGCTGTTATCACTCGTGGTTGAAGGGTCCGGCAGCCAGCCGGTTTGGCCTTCGGCTACCGAACAATGTGCCGTCAATTCGGTTGTCAGGTCTCCGGTTGACTGGACTCCGAAAATTAACCGTGCCTTCGGGTAGCCGAGTCCTTTGGGGCAGGTTGCCATCGAGGATTCCGTGCTCCTGCATAAAGAAACGGCAGCCAGTAGTGCCGGCATGAACGAAACGCCGGTATCGAAATCCCGCTCGCTTTCATAAATAAGTGCGAAGGCGCCGTCGTCCGTAACTGTGTTTGAATGGCGACTTAGTGAGTGGTTGTTTGGGTCGTACAGATATGTCCCGTCCCGGGTGGCAACGTATATGTTTCTTTGTGCCCCTGTTACGGGGGCTTTTCCCGCCGCCCACAAAACATTGCTTATCTGTTGGGTGCTGGCGGTGCCTCTTAGTGAATGTTGTGAATACCTGCTGTTCGTGCAGATTTCCGCGGAGTTTTCAGTAATTAACGGCGGGGGGAGATAATTTGCATCGATGGCCGCAGGTTGAGCTGGAGTTTCCGTTGTCGCAGCACTACCGGTTGATACATGAGAGAGTACAAGAGACGAAAATAAAACCGGGACTATTAATATTGTCTTTTTCATTCTCCTGCCTTCCTTACTTACATTCTATTAATTCGAACGAAGTAAATCAATCTAAAAACCAGCGGGCGAGATTTTAAGTTGCAGCACAGATTACTCCTTATCCATATAGGGGTACCGGTAGTTTCGCGGCGGCAGGAATGTTTCCTTGATGGTACGCGGTGAGACCCATCTTTCGAGGTTGAGCCAGCTACCGGCCTTGTCGTTCGTTCCCGATGCTCGCGAGCCGCCGAACGGCTGTTGCGAAACGACCGCACCGGTGGGTTTGTCGTTGATGTAGAAGTTGCCCGCTGCGTGACGCAGTGTATCCATGGCCTTGACAATAGCGTCGCGGTCTAAAGCGAATATCGAGCCGGTTAGCGCATACGGTGAGGTTTGATCGCACAACTCCAGTGTTTGCTCGTATTCGTTTTCCGGATAAACGTAAATGGTTAAAACCGGACCGAAGATTTCTTCGACCATAAGTTTGGATTTCGGCTCCTTGCTGACAACGACGGTCGGCTCGATGAAATATCCCCTGGACTCGTCACTTCCGCCGCCTGTGATGATATCCATGTCGGGGGAATTTTTGGCGTGACCAATATATTCGGTGATGTTATCGAATGCTTTTTTGTCGATAACAGCCGCCATGAAGATCGAAAAATCGGTCACGTCGCCCATCTTTATACTGCCGATTTCACTTAGCAGCCGTTCTTTTACTTGTGGCCAGATTGAATCCGGGATATAGGCTCGTGAGGCGGCCGAACATTTCTGTCCCTGATACTCGAACGCTCCCCGGACCAGCGCCGTCACGAGGGCTTCAGTATCGGCACTTGTATGAGCGAAGATAAAATTCTTTCCGCCGGTCTCACCGACGATTCGGGGATATGCGACATATTTGCGGATGTCCTTGCCGACTGCATGCCAGATTGTCGAGAATACATACGTGCTTCCGGTGAAGTGAATGCCGCCGAGTCTTACATCGTCCAGAGCCGGCGGGGCGACAACCGGACCCGGACCCGGCACCATATTAATAACTCCTGGCGGCATGCCGGCCTCTTCCAGAATCTTCATAATAAAGTATGCCGGCAGGACCGCCGCTGACGCCGGTTTCCAGACCACGGTGTTGCCCATCAGTGCCGGTGCGGTCGGAAGATTACCGGCGATCGAAGTGAAGTTGAACGGCGTCAATGCCAGGACAAATCCGTCCAGCGGCCGGTGCTCCATGTAGTTCAGCACGCCTTTGGTTGACATCGGCTGGTCGCCGTAAACCTCTTCCATGAAATGCGGATTGAACCGCCAGAAATCTATTAGCTCACATGCAGAATCAATCTCTGCCTGGTTCGGCGTTTTACTCATATTAAGCATCGTAGCGGCATTGAGTGTGTCACGGTATTTCCCGGCCAGCAGCTCTGCGGCCTTGAGAAGGACCACGGCTCTGGATTCCCAGGGCATCCGGCCCCATTCCTTCTTGGCTTTCACGGCGGCATCGACGGCCTTAATTGCATATTCGCCGTCGGCCTGGTGGTATTGGCCTAATACGTGTCGGTGGTCGTGGGGACATCTGATGTCCGCGAGGTTGCCGCTGCGTACTTCTTTGCCGCCGATTATCATCGGTACTTCTGTTTTACTATTGAGCATATCTTTGAGCCTGGCGGACAGGTTCGCACGTTCGGGGCTGTGCGGTGCATATTGCAGGCACGGTTCATTCACCGGCTGTGGGATGTGAAAAATACCGTTAAACATTTGTCTCTCCTTTATGGATTAATTCTACGTGTTCTTGCCGCAGCATTTTTTGTATTTTTTCCCGCTGCCGCAGGGACAGGGGTCGTTGCGGCCGACTTTGGGAGTATCGAGCTTGATTTGTTTCACTTTCACTTCGCCCTGCGGCGCCTGGGCGGCGGCCCGCTGCCGCTCGGCCATAGCGAACTGGCTGACCTCATCGTGACTTGTTGCACTGACGTTCCAGACGCTCCGGGCGCGAGCTCCAGCTTCCAGATGTACCTTGAAGATGATATCAGTGACACGGTCTTCTATGGCCGCCAGCATCTCGTCGAACATTCGATAACCTTCGCGCTTGAATTCGGTCTTGGGATCTTTCTCCGCCCATGAACGCATCCAGATACCGCTCTTGAGATGGTCCATCGAATAGAGATGGTCCTTCCATGTGCTGTCGTAAACCTGAATTAGGACATATCTTTCAAGGTCGCTTAGTTCCGACCGCATGAATTCTTTTGCCGGTGCTAAAAGTTTGTTTTTGATTTCGGGACCGTCGCCTGAAAGGTCGTTTTCGCTCAGGGATGCGTTGAATCTTTCGTTGGCCCAGCTCACTAATTCGGGAATGCTTAAACCGGCGATTTTGTCGGATAGTTCCTGCTCCAGTTTGCCGTCGTTGAAGCTTTTGCTTAGTTCGAGAAGCTGTTTTTGTAATGTTCGAGGTTTGGTATTTTGGATTTCTTCTGTGGTCAGGCCGGCGTTGTATTTTTTATTGGCCCAGTTAACCAGCGTTTCGTATGCATACACATTCGGGCCCTGTGGGCCATATACCATATTCAGCGCAAATTCGACGGGGTACTCGATTTCCCGTTGTTTATATTTCGTCGCAGCTTTTTCTCCGACGTGCCTGTGGACTTCCGAAGCTTTCATATCCGCCAGTTCTGCGGTATCGAGTTTAATATTGAATTTGGCCCGTGCCCATTCGGTGAATGTACGTATTGAGAAATCATCCCTGAGAAATTCCTTAAGCTGTGAGCAATCTTTTTTATCGATTTGTTCGGCGGCGGCGGCGGTCAACTGCTCTTCGATTTCTTCCGGTGACTGGTTCTTTATCTTACCGGGGCTCAGACTGACCTGAAAGGCACTCATCGCCCATTTGCTCAGGCCGTTGACGTCCCAGCTTCGAGGGTCACTGGAATCCTCGAGGTACTCACCCATCGAGAGCGATATATTGTTGGATGTGTTGTCCTTTGCCTGGTTTTTTATGAGCTGTTCGATTTCCTCCGCCTTGACGCCGGCGATGTCGGATATTTTCAAATCGACGCCGAAGTTGGTCCGGGCCCATTCTGCAATGCATTTCAGCGGGTAAGTTTCATCCAGTATGGTTTTGCAGTTTTGTTCAATGGCCGAATCTATCATTTCCTGGATGATGTTTTTGAGCCCTTTGCCGGATAAAATTTTTCGTCTGCGCGAGTAGAAGATTTTTCGCTGGTAATCCATTACCTCGTCGTATTCGAGCAGGCTCTTTCGCACTTCAAAGTTTTTCTCTTCGACTTTCTTCTGCGCCTTTTCGATGCCTTTGCTGATTCGCTTGTGTACGATCGGTTGTCCCTCTTCCCAGCCGATCCATGAAAGCGCCTTGACGGTCCACTCGGGGGCGAAGATTCGCATCAGGTCGTCGTCAAAGCTAAGAAAGAACTGGCTTGACCCCGGGTCACCCTGTCGGCCGCATCGGCCTCTGAGCTGATTGTCGATCCGTCGCGCTTCGTGGCGTTCGGTGCCCAATACGTGCAGGCCTCCTATCGCCGCTACACCTTCGCCCAGAACGATATCCGTTCCACGTCCGGCCATATTCGTTGCAATGGTGACGTTGCCTCGCATACCGCCGTCACGGTCCTTGTGCTGCTGGCCCGCTTTGGTGATAATTACGGCTTCTCTTGCATGCTGCTTGGCGTTTAGGACCTCGTGCTCAAGCCCGTATCTTTTCATAAGGGCCGCCGAAAGCGCCTCGCTTTTTTCTATGCTGATCGTACCTATCAACAGCGGCCTGCCCTGGGCGCTTATCTCGTGTATATGTTCCACGATGGCGTCGAATTTTTCCTTGATGGATTGATAAATAACGTCTTCGCGGTCGTCTCTGATACAAGGCTTATTTGTGGGTATGATGACGACTTCGAGTTTGTAAATATTGAGAAATTCTTCGGCTTCGGTGGCGGCGGTGCCGGTCATTCCCGCTATCTGGTCGTAGAGCTTGAAGAAATTCTGCAGGGTTATCGTGGCAAGTGTCTGGGATTCTTCTTTGATGGTGACGTTTTCCTTTGCCTCCACTGCCTGATGAAGCCCGTCCGACCATTGCCGGCCGTGCATCAATCGTCCGGTGAATTCGTCAACGATAATGACCTTGCCCTCCATGACGACGTAGTCTTTTTCCCTCTCGAAGGCCACGTGTGCCCGAAGGCTCTGCTCCAGGAGATGCGGCCATTCCATATTTGAGCCGGTAAAGAAGGAGCCGACGCCAGCTATGTCCTGGGCGGCGCCAACACCTTCGTGTGTAAGATGGACCGCCTTTCTATCGTATTCGACTTCGTAATATTGTGTGACGTTTGTCAGTTTGGCCTCGGCGGCCTCCATTTCCTCCTGGCTTTTTTCAATTGCCTTTTGTGCTTTTTCGATTCGTGTGTTGTCTTTGTCCTTTTTTGCGTCGGACAGCTCGCCCTGTGCGCCGGCCAGTGCGCGCTCGGCCGAATCGATTTGTTTTTTGTAGCGGTCGTAACTGCCTTGAAGGTCGATCAGCTTTCGTGCAACCTCCTCCGCTTTTTTATATCTGCTGACGTCGTCGAAAGCCGGGCCTGATATGATCAGCGGTGTCCGGGCTTCGTCGATCAGAATTGAATCGACTTCGTCGATTATGGCGTATTGAAGCGACCCCTGTACCATTCTATCGAGCGAGGTTTTCATATTGTCGCGAAGGTAATCGAAGCCGAATTCGTTGTTTGTCCCGTATGTTATGTCACGGGCATACTGATTTTTTCTTTCGTCACCGGCCGTATCCATATCGGCCTGAATCGCACCTACGGTCAATCCGAGGGCCTCATAGACCGGGGCCATCCATTCAGCATCGCGCTTGGCGAGATAATCGTTGACGGTGACAATATGGACCTTTCTTCCGGTCAGACAAACCAGATAGGCCGCCAGCGTCGCCACGAGGGTTTTACCCTCGCCGGTCGCCATCTCTGCTATTTTCCCCTCATAGAGGACATTACCGCCGACAAGCTGGACATCGAAATGCCGCATCTTGATATTTCGCCTTGCCACTTCACGAACAACCGCGAAGGCTTCGGGCAGGATGTCCTCGGCATCGGCCCCGGCTTTGATGGCTGCTTTGAATTCGGAGGTCTTTGCCTTGAGTGCCTCGTCGTCGAGCTTTTTAATTTGCTCTTCGAATTCGCACGCCTGCCGGGCAATAACTGAATAGGCTTTTACCAGCCTCTCATTGCGGGAGCCGAAGACCTTGACGAGTGTTTTATTTATCTTACCTAATGGCATAATACAGTTTATTATTTTACTCGGGTTAGATATTCACCTGTGCGTGTATCGATACGAATAAGCTCACCGGTTTTAATAAAAGACGGCACCTGTACGATCAGACCTGTTTCAAGTGTCGCCGGTTTGTTTTGATTTGTCGCTGTTGCACCTTTTATTTCCGGCGGCGTATCGGTAATTTCCAAATCCACCGTGTTGGGCAAAGTAACTATAACAGGTTTTCCTTCGTACATACTGACCTGAAGTTGAGAATTCGGCTTGAGATATTTCTGGCCGTCTCCGAAGGCGTCATCATCCAGCGTGATCTGGTCGTAGGTTGTCGTGTCCATCAGGATATGTTCACTGCCGGAAGAGTATAAATATTCATAAGTTCTTTTATCGAGGTATGCCTCTTCGATGTTTTCATCGGAACGCAGGCGAATATTTTGGATGGAACCATCAGCCAGAGACTTTAATTTTGTCTGATAAACCGCGCCGCCTTTGCCTAATTTTACATGTTGATAATCAACAATTGCGTACAATTTGCCGTCGATTGTGACGGTTTGACCTTTTTGCATCTGCGATGCTTTCATTTTTTCTCCAAATAACAATGAATCTTGAATTAATTAATTTCAATCCGAAACGATAAGTATGTCAAAATTGTGTCGGTATGTCAACAAAACAAGGAAACTGCTCAGGCAATGTTTTTCAGCGTCGTTTTTTTCGTTTATTTGTGTATTTTTTTCCTCGTGTTTTGGTTTTTCCTCGTGTTTTGGTTTTGCCTTTTTGCTTTGGTTCTTTAGCTAATGATTCAACGGGACTGAGATTCAGTTGCCGGGCCGGGACATTCACTGAGACGATATTGACTTTTATGGCCTGGCCCAGACGAATGGCGGCCCCTGAACGCCCGCCTATGATAGATTGGGCCTTTGCGTTATATTTCCACTGGTCGGGGCCCAAATCTCCCATCCGGATAAGACCTTCGATACCGAATTTTTTGCACTGTACGAAAACGCCGAAGCTTGTCAGGCCGGTCACGACACAGTCAAGCTCCTCGCCGATTCTCTTTGTGAGCATTTGCAGTATTAAAACCGTTTTCAATTCCCTTTCGGCGTCCTCGGCCCGCTGCTCGGTAAATGTGATATGTTTGCCAATCTCTGCCAGGTCCTGCGATGCCGCATGGTGCTTAGCTGATTCTGTACGGTTCTGTAAGTAGTATTCGAGGACACGATGGACAAGCAAGTCGGCGTATCTGCGAATCGGGCTGGTAAAGTGACAGTAATGAGTTGAAGCCAGCGCATAGTGGCTGATATGCAGAGGTGCGTATTGTGCCTTCTCAAAGCTTCTCAGGACGGCAAAATTTATCGCCAAAGAACAATCGGAACCTTCGACGGCCGCTAATAAATCCTGAATTATCCTGCGGTTCGGATTGCGAGGCAGGGTATATCCGAATGCTTTTACAAGCATGGCAAGATTTTTCATACTCAAAGCGTCCGGCTCCGGGTGAATCCGCCGCATGAAGGGGACATTGAGCTTGTCCAGAAGGGAAGCGACTGCATCGTTGGCCTCGACCATGAACATTTCAATCATTGTATGCGGGTAGCTGTCGTCTGCCGGCCGGGCATCCACAACCTGGCCTGATTTGTCCATGATTAGCTCGGTCTCCGGCAAATCCAGATGAAGCATTCCGTTTTTCGTTCTTCGCTGCTCGATTGCCCGGCTCAGTGTCTCCATGTTTTTAAGCAGCTTAATCACTTTGGGGCCGGTGTTTTTCGTATGGCCGTGAAGAATCCTGTCGGCTTGTTGATAGGTCAGGCGCTGTGTCGAACGGATGATACTGTTTGCAAAGCTGCGAGAGACGATATTGCCTTTTTGGTCGTAAGTTATATATGCACTTTTAGCGAATCGTTTTTGGTCCGGCTGGAGGCTGCAAATCCCGTTGCTGAGGATTTCCGGCAGCATCGGAATTGTTTTGGCGGGCAGGTATGTGCTGTTGCCGCGATCCTTCGCCTCGATATCCAGCGGCGAATCCGCCGTGATGAATGTACTGACATCGGCGATGTGGACGCCCAGCACCCAGTTGCCGTCGGCATCTTTTTCGAGGCTTATCGCATCGTCGAAATCTTTTGCATCGGGCGGATCGATTGTAATTATAATCTTGTTCGTGATATCCTGCCGGTTGTCTTGCTGTTCGGGATTGAATTGTGCCGCGGCCCGGCGGGCCTGCTCGATGCAATCGGTCTCGAATACGCCCGGCAGGTGGTACTGATGGATAATCGATTTTATCTCGGTATCGTATCGTCCAGCCTTGCCGAGCACCTCGATGATTACGCCGCGTGCCAGATATTTCTCCGTAGGATAGGTCAGTATTTCCACGACGACTTTGTCTTTTTCCTTAGCTTCTTTCGCAGCGACGTCATCGACGGAAATCGGCTCGAAGAAACTCGACCCGTCCGGCTGAACGAGCCAGCCTTCGGTATGTTTGTACAGGGTGCCGACGAATCTGTTTTGTGCCCGTTCGAGAATTTTGATAATTTCGCCGCTGAACTGCATTTGCCCGTCGCGTTTGCCTTTCCTTTTGACCTTTGCGACAACAATGTCACCGGTCATCGCCTCGGCGGTGGCATCCGGCGGAATAAACAAATCGCCGTGCGCGTTGGCTTCGCGGGGGATCACAAAGCCGAATCCCTTGGGATTGGCCCGGAATGTCCCGATGATTTGGCCGGACAGCGAAGGCAGGCTGATCAGATTCTTTGCGCCGATAACTACATGCCCGGCCCGGCGGAGATTCTCGAAAGCATCCTTGAAATGCGGATAATCTTCCGGGCCGACGCCTATTGCTTTGGCCAACTGGCCGAGTTTGAGCGGCTCGTAATCACTGTGCTTGAGCAGCTTGATTATTCTATTTTTAAATACTTCCGCCATATATAAAAGCTCTCCTTAGAAATATATTTTTTACCATTATAGCCGCTACGGGGTGTTTATAAAGAAGGAAAAAAGGTTTAGTATTAACAAGTGCATTTTGCCTTTTTCGCGATTTTTAATAATTTGATGATTCGCTTATCATTGATATCTTCTAATGAATATGTTTTTATGTGCCGCATTGTCTTACCTTTTCCTTCGAATAGATCTATTTCTTCTTTTGACAGGCCATTTATAGCAAATCCCATGTTGACGTGATCTTTGAGGGCGACAATATAATATTTCCCTTCGTAAAACGGCACACCTGACCACAATCTCTTTTCAATCTTTGGAAATGTTTTTATTATAATCTCGCGCAATCTCAGACACATTTCTTTCTGCGGGGATTTCTGCTTCTCGATATATTCCCCAATTTCCTTTTTCATATTAACCATTATAGCTGCAAATGATTGTTTATAAAATAGGGGAAAATTTGATAGTCCTTATTCGACTTTTGACCGGACAGTAGTGACAAAGTGAGGTTTTTTCGGGATTTTCTTGATAAGAATAGAAAAATTTGATACGTTTATTGTGATTTAGGATTGGAGGTTGTTTCTTTATAACATGGATTTGTTTGAGCATATTTCACAGTATATAAGCGACACAATTGTAACCGTTAAGAAACGGAGATAATGATGTGTTGGAATCATTGTTGAAAGTTAAATGGAATTAGGAAAGGAGAAAAAATGGGGTTGATGAGAAGGATAATGTTTATTGGGGTCGTGTGTTGTGTATTTAATGTTACGACTCAGGCAGATATGTTTGACTTTGAGGGTTACATCGACTATCACAATGAGGTTGACTACTACTATTTCAACTTGTCAACTAATTCAACCCTGGTTGAGATTTGGACTGACTCCTTTGACGGTGGTGCGAATTTTGATCCGATAACCACCCTGTGGGATGGGCTGACTGGTGATCTGATTGATGAAGACGACGACAATGATACTATCAGGCCGTTGACACAGACGTACTACGATTCTGGCATTGCAATTTCCAGTCTTTCTGCAGGCGATTACTTTTTCACCATTGCGTCATATGCCAACTTTGCGTCGGGTTTAAATATCGCCGATGGATTTGCGTTTGATGGCCAAACACCCATTGCCATTACACTTTATCAGATGTTTGATGGGCAGTACCCCTCATCCGGCTACTATCACCTGAACTTCTCAGGAGTAGACGGTGTTGTCGTACCTGTTCCCGGCGCTGTTCTGCTTGGTATGCTCGGCTTAAGCATAGCGGGAATGAAATTACGCAAATATTCATAATATATTGTAATAACTATATTTGTATATAGATACAAAAGATACAGGCGAAGCCTCTTTGACCAAAGGGGTTTCGCTTTTCGTTTATAATCAATAACGGTGTATATTTTTGTGTTTATTATTGTCCCTCCATTTCATTCGTTTCACTTCTTCGTTGGCTTCCGCTCGTTCCTGCTCAATATAAACTATTTACACCGAAAAGAAATTCACAAAACTGTCACTTCTTCAAAATCGGAAATCCGGATTGGTTTAAAGAGTAATCAGTGGAGAATACTGAACCAACGTTATATTTTCTTCAGAAATGCCTTTCGCATTAGCTCGTAGCTTTTTATTTTGAAATTTTAAGGTTTATCAGCTCCTTTATTGATTCAAGATCGGATATCTGAATTCGAGTAAGGTCAAGCGTTTGAAGATTGGACCGTTTCTCAAGCGGGCTTAAATCGATTGAAAATCTCTTCGGTAAATCATAGATACCAAGTTTTGCCGGAATCTTCATTACATTAGTATATCCATGCCTGGCTGCATAATGCAGCGGAGTTAATATAAATAATAATACCCTGATAATTTGCATTGCTCCGAAATAGAATTTTCCTTTCTCCATTTTCCTTTCTCCCCATCGCTGTTTTATAAGATATTTAAACATGATTTTTCTCGGGTTGATGTTACCGTGTTTCACTTATGCTGGTGTGATTATAAGAGCGATTGAGCAGGTAAAGCAAGGAAACCATTCTTTACCTGTTGTATAATGCAGTTGGTATCGAGTAGCGAAGGTTGGTTGGCATGCGAGATTTGCAAGATTAAAAACCACACCACGGTCTGTCATTCCTGTTTTCACAGGAATGACAAAACATTGCGGTTACTTATTTTGAAAATGACATCGAGCGTTGAATATCAAGAACCAGGCATCGAGTCACGATTTATTAATCAGGTCTTTTTCGCCTTGATGGCGTTAAGTCTCTTAGCCAGTCGGGATTTTTTTCTGGCGGCGGTCTTTTTATGCATTGTGCTTGTTGATGCGGTCTTATCCAGTTTCTTGGTAACAAGTCTGAATTGTTCGGTTGCCGCTTCGACGTTGCCGCTCTCCAGGATATCTTCAAAATGTTTGATTTGTGTTTTAACCCGGCTTTTGCGCGCCCGGTTTGTCGTTCTGCTTTTTACGTTTTGTTTGGCTCTTTTTTTCGCCTGTAACGAATGTGCCACTGTAATCTCCTAATACTATCAAAATCTTTTCTATAATAAACTCACTGAGAGGTTGGTTCTGTTTTATTGCCTCTTAGTTTCTCAACCCGCTGGCTGACGTCTTTATATGCGAAATCCGACTGGGCGATTTTACGATATATATCAAGTGCCGTTTGCGTATCACCCTGCTGTTCGTAAGCCAGTGCAAGATTATACCGTAATTCCTTGCCGGTTGCATTATCTTTTAATTCGTGTGCATCTATTGCCTTGGTAAAGATGTCGATTGCGTCCTGCAACCAGCCCTTTTTCAGAAAACAGAAGCCTATTTGATTCATCGCCGCAATCTTTCGTCTCGGGTCTTTCTGCGCTTCCTGGAACAGGGGAATAGCCTGGTCATACTGCTCGTTTCGGGCCAAACGTACGGCATATTCATATTTGACCCGCAGGTCGGTCGGATAGTTTTGCGTGCAGAGTTTGAAGTGTTCCAGCTCGGTTTTTTTAAATTGTGCGGACAATCTTTCGAGCTCGACCAGAGCCTGCTCGTCATTCGGATTGGCTTCAAGTGCGGTTTTTGCCCGTCTTATCTTTCTTCTAAGCTGTTTTATCTTGAGCTGTCCGGCCTTCTGCATAAAACTGAAATCACTTTTTGCTTTATAGGTATTTTCCAGGAGTGCTATGGCTTCATTTTCATCTTTATCAGTATCCTGGTCTGAGAGGGCGTCGGTCAGTTCGAAAATATTCGCCGGCAGATCCGGGTTTCGGGCCAATTTTTTTCTGGCATCTTCGATCGCCGTGGCGCGATAATCTTCGGTTTTAATGACGCCGGACTGGGCATGTAGTTTTTCCTGACTTTCACGGTCTTTGATTGCTTTACGAAAATCCTCATCGGTATTATATTTACCTAATGCCATAGTCAGTTCAGCCGAGAGGTTTTTATATTCGTCCGCCATCTCTTTATCATCAGGTTTGAGCCTGATGATATGTCGGCACGCCACCACGGCTTTATCGAATTCGCCGATGGCTGCGTATGAATCTTTCAACAGGATATATGTATGAATAGAGGGTTTGGCAGCGGCGTTATTTGTCTGGAATATCAGATTGGCAATCCAGTGAGCCGTTTTTTTATAACCACCGGCTACAGCGGCTTTTAACATTGCCTCGGCATAGGGTAAATGGTCCGGGTCTTTTGTAAAGAGATATTCGGCGTTGAGCATCTGCTCGAGGGGTGTTTTGCCTCGCATCCGCTTGACTTTTTCTACCATCGACGGGTTTTTACCGCCGGCTCCCTTCCGACGCATAGCTACTTCGCAGAGAGGTAAGTGGGCCTCTTCGAGGGCCTCCGGCTCAAAGTGCAGGCCTTCGATATACAAATCGATTGCATAATCGAAATTGTTTGTTTCGGCTACTTTTTTCGCCTTTTCAAAAAAAGCTTTGGCTTTAGCCGATACTTGACCATTTTCTTCCAGCATAAATATATTCTAATTTTATTTTCCAATTCATTAATAAAACGCTTATGGTAGTCTGAAACTGTGTTTTGTCAATAAATATATTTACTTGTCGGTAGGGCCGGGCTATGTTATAAAAATAGCGAAAATGGCCCATATGGCGTTTTAAGTTTCAAAGCAGTTTTATTAAACAATTTGGCGAGAGAACGATATGATAAATGCTCTTGAGCAGTATGACCCGCAGATTTGTGAACTAATCAGGCAGGAAGCAGCCCGCCAGAGTGGCTCAATCCGCCTGATTCCATCGGAGAACTATGTATCCAAAGCGGTTATGTTAGCCAGTGGGAGCTGCCTGACCAACAAATATGCAGAGGGTTATCCGGGCAGGCGGTATTACGAGGGCCAGCAGGTAACAGACCTTATCGAGAGAATGGCCCAGGGACGGGCAAAAAAATTATTCAAGGCCGACCATGCCAATGTTCAGCCTTATTCAGGCTCGGTAGCAAATCTGGCCGCCTATGCAGCTTTGATAAATCCAGGTGATACAATTATGGGTATGTCTCTTTCTCACGGCGGACATCTGACTCACGGATGGAAAGTCTCGCTAACCAGCAAGTTTTATAATTCCGTCTCATACCCTGTAAATACGGAAACCGGCAGGCTCGACTTCGACCTGATTCGGGACCTTGCCAAAAAACACCGTCCGAAAATCATCATCTCCGGTGCAACCGCGTATCCGCGAGAGATTGATTTTGAAATATTCGGCCAGATAGCCGGGGAAGTCGGAGCTTATCTTGTCAGTGATATCGCCCATATCGCAGGTCTTGTTGTGGCCGGAATACATAAAAGCCCCGTACCATACGCCGATGTAGTGTCAACCACTACGCATAAAACCTTACGGGGACCTCGCGGGGGTATGCTGCTATGCAAACAAGAGCATGCAAAGAGCGTGGATAAGGCTGTTTTTCCGGGTTTACAGGGCGGCCCGCATATGCATACATTGACCGCTATTGCGGTCGCAATGGCTGAAGCCGATACACCTGAGTTCGTCGCTTATGCCAAGCAAATCGTCAAAAACGCGAAGGTTCTGGCGAAAAAACTAATGGAATGCGGCTTTAACCTGGTGACCGGCGGAACGGATAATCATTTGATTTTGATAGATTTGAGAAATAAAAATATCCCCGGTAAAAAAATGGCCAAGGCACTTGATCGTGCCAGAATTGTCACGAATTATAACACCATACCCGGTGACCCGGCTCCACCGATGAATCCCAACGGTGTACGGCTCGGGACACCGGCAATTACCACACGTGGTATGAAAGAGCCTGAAGCGGAGAAAATAGCTGAATTTATCGACGAAGTTGCCCAAAATATCGACGACGAGTCGGTCATTGAAAAAGTGGGTAAAGAAGTATTGCTGTTGTGTTCGCAGTTCCCCGTGCCGGATCATTTTATTATACCCGGCAAGAATAACGGTTAACTGATAGCTTACGGAATAATACAGAATTCCGCGGTATGGAGATATAAGATAACGTTACTCATACCAAGAGCGTGTGAACCGGCAGTAATGGAGTCAGTAATTGGAATTCCGGAAGCATCGTTTTTAAATTATCTCACAGGACCCCCTTAGAGAGCCCGGATCGCGACATATTGGGAAGTTTATTGGTGACGAAGTAATTCAAGCAGAACATTTTTTCATAATATAAAACTCATTTTATGAAATTTTAATCAACATTTTATCTTTGAGAAACGCTATATACTTAAGCGGTGGTTTATTTTGATATCGTAATTGTGTTGTTAAGTGTCCTGCCTCGAGGGATATGAACGGCAGAATGGTAGTTTTGTTTAGAATCGATTGTTATTCTGGCAAGAGAAAAAAGGTGGACATTTTCATTTCATTGTTTGATTTCACTGTTTTTTTATAGTCGCGCGGCATGCGCTTGAACAAATGGAGGTACAGATGCTGACAGCAAAAGACATAATGACCAAAAATGTGGTAAATGTCAGGCCGGAAACACCGGTGGAAGAGGCATTAGAACTTATGCTGGCACACATGATCTCGGGCATCCCCGTGGTTGACAAAAATGAGACGCTGCTGGGGATTATTACGGAGAAAGATTTGCTCAGACTATTTTACGGCCCACAATATGTGAAGGGCAGAACTGTTGAAGAGTTTATGACGCAGCCGGCGGTACACTTTGATGAGAATGAGAGCCTTGATGATATTTGTAAATGCCTGGTCGAGGTCGCTTTCAGGAGAGTTCCGGTTACAAAAGAAGAGAAGGTGGTCGGGATAATCAGCAGGCCTGATGTCCTTAAATGCATTCTCTCGATATGTAACGGGAGTATTGCTGTGTGATTCTTCTTTGATTCTTGCGTCGAATCATCATACCTGAAAACGCTGGAATCCGCACGATATAAGCAATATGAGTTATTATTTCAGGCTCTGCCGGGCAATCTTTTAGAATTTGAGATTCCTGGGTGGCCGAAGAACATATCAATACAATAATTATTTGCTAATTAATCGACTTAATTGTTGATTATTGGTATTATATAGGGAGTCTTTGATATAGCATGGGGTAACGTCCTGAGCATTGGTTGGTTGATTTTTTAGGCACAGCAGGAGGCTGTATTATAACGAGTCGGACCGGGTGACTTGCACAGGATGAGGATTTTTTGATACGAAATGAAGTTGCCTTCATCGAGTCTTTCTGCGATAAATATACTGAGTGTATGTATGGGATGATTTTGATGTAATTTTATGGTGCCACAATGAGTAAACAAAAAGGTTTCACGCTGATAGAACTTTTGGTAGTAATTGCTATCATTGCATTACTCATGTCCATATTAATGCCGGCATTAAATCAGGTTAAGGCTCAGGCAAAGGTGGTTGCCTGTCAGAGCCGGCAGAAACAATGGTCCTACATTTTTGCGATGTACACGAACGACAACAACGGCTATTTCCACAACAGGGAGTTCGGGACAGATGAAGGTTATCAAAAGATGTGGCCTACGTTCTATAAAAACTACTACAGCGATCCGATGATGCGCTGCTGCCCGGCCGCCGAGAATCCCGATAATAACATAGGCCCGTTTTCTACTTGGGGCTGGAGTATGCAATCCGCCGATTCTCAATGGGGCTGGGGTGGTACATGGACTCCTGAAGAAGGTGTGTTTGGCAGCTATGGATTTAATCGCTTCATCTTGAATAAAAAAGGGGACGAAGCTTATTGGAGAAAAACCGGGGTAAAAGAAGGAGAACAGGTCCCGGTTTTTGTGGATTGTCAATATGTGGCACTGAATCCTTCTTCCACGGATTCGCCTCCTGCATATGATGGCGCCCGGGGCAATCAAATGCAGTTCGCGTGCATGGAGCGTCACATACAGAGTATTAACGGATTGTTCCTGGATTTCTCCGTAAGAAAAATCGGATTAAAGGAGCTCTGGACCCTCAGGTGGAGCCGCACATTCGACACTGCCGATACCTATACAACAGTCGGCGGTATGCAGCCGGAAGACTGGCCTCAGTGGATGCGAAGCTTTAAGGATTATTAAAAAATCGCTCTTCGTCGCGTGTCTTACATGAGTCGAACGAGTTATTTGATTCTTTTGACAAACAGGAGGAGAAAACTGATTATTTGTCAATACAGAATATTGAAGCTTTGATTATCGAAAATACAGCGATTATTATATGCTCGCCACAAAGTATGACGGCGACATATCTTTTTTCATAAAAGAAAGAAATTACTGAAAGGTTGAAGGAGCCTTAATCCCCGCTGGCTGAAGGTCGTATTCAAACGAGAAACAACGCGTTGTTTGATGGTGTTTTCGATAGGCAGAGCCTGAAAGCTAAGAACTCAAAAGAAAAAAACCGCAGTTATTAACGCTTGTTGAAAACAACAAGAGTTTTCTTGTTTGATTTGGGCACAACAGTGAGTGTTTGTGCTTTTTTGCAGATAGGGGAGGGATTTTATATTATTACGTTTGAGTTGTTCTGTTCTGATAACAGGTCCACTCTGATATTTCTGTGGTTTGGGTTATATACTTTTTCATGATGTTATCTTTGTCGTTCGTGGTCAGGTGATTCC
>Ga0315548_1000504_pt1 | contig 35938 bp, 26 predicted proteins | sample SalMarSW160110MG_2_FD_202540 | JGI IMG/M metagenome (GOLD analysis project Ga0315548, IMG submission 202540) | Salt marsh sediment microbial communities from the Plum Island Ecosystem LTER, Massachusetts, United States - Salt Marsh Sediment SW1601-110 ... | reverse complement strand
AATTGAAAATAAAAACAGTTATTGAAAGAAAACAATATAACGATAAAATCATAGTAACAGGAGCCGAAACCGTCTCCTAATTTAAAGGTAAATTTGTCTCATTTTTGCTGACGACGTACACTAAGGAACTGTGGATGACAGGTCGGCGGAGTAGAGTAGCATTAGAAGTCGTAACGTAAATGGCCATTGTTTTTTTCTCTTTTACATATTTTCGGTGGGAGTAGATGATTTTTCGACTTGTTTTGAAATAGGAAGGGTAATTCCTGAACCGGAAGAAAATTTATTTGCCTGCTCTATAACTTTTAGGAGCATCGCAATTTTATTTTTGACGCGGATTCTCCGATAAATATTTCGCAGATGAGTTTTTGCCGTTCCATTCTTTATTTTTAACTCTCCTGCTATGTCTCCATTGCTATAACCCCTACAAACAAGCTTGGCCACTTGAAGCTCGCGGGGACTCATGTGGTAGCGTTTTTGAATATAAGCCCAGCGCTCTTCATCAAACAAGATAACGTCAGGACGACTATAAAAAGAGTCGTCGTGGCCGATACTTTTTCTCTTATCCTTCTCTTCTGAGTGTAATGGTGAGGACATATTAACCTCCTTCTTGTGATAATTCTTCAAGCAGACGTTGTGCATCTGCAAAATCTGCTTCGGATAAACCACCGATTTTAGTATTCAACTCCAGAGTTTTCTTTAAGTTTTCAACAGCTTTATCTTTTTGTCCAAGGCTCGCAAAGGCCCTTCCTAAATGTAAATATGAGGCTGTTGTTGCGGGTGTTCCGTCAGGATACATTTCCAGACATCTGGTGAAATCTTGAATCGCTTTATCATATTGACCAAGTTTGTAATACACCACGCCGCGGGTATCAATAAGGTCAACGTAGTTAGGAGCTATTTTCAAACCACGCTGAACAAGCTCAAAGGCCTGTTGAAATTTATTATGCTCTTCACATAGTATCCAGGCCAGATTATTGATAGCGATTACATTGTCAGACTGCAGTGCAATAATCTGTCTGTAAAGCGGGACTGATTCTGCAGACCGGCCGGTCGTGTGTAGTAGCATAGCAAGCATGGTCGTTGCTGGGAGAGAATTAGGGTCGTGATCTAAAACTCTGCGAAGCAAATCTTCGGCTATTTTCTTAGCTTGGCTACTTTCGCTGGCTGCCAAGTCGCTGGCGATAGTAATAGGCGTATAGATATCCTCTGTGTGACTTTGACACCAATGTATGACTTTCTGGGTAAGCTCATCCCAAAGCTTTTCACCCTTGAGTAGTTGGACTTGGGCTAATAACGGGCTTGGGTCATTTGGTGCAGATTGATGTAGCGAGTCAAAAATCTCCTGGGACTTTGGTTTGTCGCCGTTTTTGTGCAGCGCTACAGCAAGGGCTATGTTTATTTTTCGCTCGTCAGGGGTGCCACTACAAGAAACTAATTGTGTTTTAAGAAGATTTACAGCTTCCTGGAACTGGTTCGCAGCCGAGTATGTATTGGCCAAGTGTACCACAATATCAGCGTCATTTGGGTCAAGCTCTCGTAGAGCTTTGAGGGTTGGAATTGCCAAGACCGGCGACCGTGCCGCTTCTGCCCGGGCCTTTAACAAAAGCAAGGATTTATCATTAGATTGATAGACAAGACCTTGCAAAGCAATATCCATAGCTTTAGTCGGCTGTCCTTGGCGAAGAGCGATTTCGCCTAAGAGATTCCAAGCTCGGGCAATTTTAGGATGCTCCTCTGTTATTTTTTTGAGAATATTGGTAGCCAGTTTAATACTTGGGGCAGTTCCTTCAGTAAGTAAAGAACTTGCTTTTAATAAGCGCAGTTCAATATCCTCAGGATCTAACGCTAGGGCTTCATCAAGAATATTTTTACCTTCACGGACGGTATCACGGTTGTTTGAAGCTAAGTAAAGTGAAACTGCATGTTTATAAATCTCTATGTTATTTGGCTCTAAAAACATTGCTTTTTGGATATTCTCGATGGCTTTATCGGTTTGAGCGAGGGAACGATAAAAGTCGCTTTTAGCTACCCACGCTTCCACATTATTCGGTTCTATGAACGTGGCACGCTTAAAATCTTCTTCTGCCTTGTCAGCCTGGCCGAGCGAAGCAAGTGTCTTAGCACGAAGAATATAAGCGAAAGCCTTGTTGAACCTGTTTACCATTTCATCACATAGTGATATTGCCTCTGCAGATTTATCCTGACGAATATTCAATTCAATTTGCGCAACTGTTACCGGCAGCGAATTTGGTTCCTGAACCTTCAATTTGGTCAGAAGTTTGTTTGCCTCATCGAAGCGGTTTTGTTGCATCTTGAGTAGTGCAAGGGATAGGCAAATAGACCGGTTGTTGGGGTCGTCGGTCAATAAGTTCTCCAAAATATTGCTGGCGGAGCTTAATTCGCCGCGTCTGAGGTAGCTTTGCAGTTCCAATCTTTTTAATTCAGGGTGGAAGAGGTTTTTGTTAGCCGCTCGGTGAAGAATTTCGTCTGCGCGGTCATATTCATTTGCCTTGTATAGAGCAGCGACGGTAGGAACGATTATACGAATATCCTCGGGCGCCCGCGTCAGGGCCTCCTGATAGATTGAAATCGCAAGCTGCAGTTCACCAGCTCGTTCGTAGCTATGTGCAAGAAGCATTCGGCTTGCCTGGTCATTCGGATAGGCAAGCAGATTTTCCTTAAGAAGCGAAATAATTTGCGGATATCGGTCCTTAAAATTGTCCTGTTCGGACCAAATCTTTGCCTGCTCATACCGCCATTGCCAGCCATCCTCACCCTCAAGGGACTCGATTTCGTTGACAAGTTGTTGAGCTTTTTCGAAGTTTTTGGTGACCTGCTCGCATCTGAGGAGTCGCTGTTTAATAGGAACGTTGTTCGGTAGTTTCTCTGCAAGCGAGGTAAGTAATTTGTAAGCTTTCTCTTCCTGTTCCAACCGGTCATACAAATCCGCAAGCAGGAAGTTTAATTTCAGTTGGGCAGCAGGTTCTTCGATGCGTGCCAATGCGTCTTTGACAATATTTTCGCACTTTTCTATTTTGTCCTGGCGAACTAACAAAATTACAAGGTATCTAACCGGCTCGGTATCTTGAGGAAACTTTTCTATGATATTATTCAGTAACGATATTGCATCATCTGATTTATTCTGCGCAGCAAGCAACTCGACTTCGGCCATAGCGGTTTTTATTTGCAAGGGGTGTGATTTCTTCAATTCGGTTAGCATCGATTCAGCCTCCGCGAAATTACCCTGTTGCACTGCAAGCTGAAGCTGTAAAAGTTTTACCTCAATGGCACCATTAGTAGTACTTTCCAATCTGGCCAAATGATCTTTTATGTCCTGCCACATTGGAGAAGCTTTGTCGGTTTGGCTTTCTGCAAGCAGTTGTATCCGGCCTTGAATATACAACAAAGCTGCATCAAGGCTGTCCGGAGAAATTTGTATTGCCATACGGCTTTGTTCAACTACCTCAGCCCAGTTTCCAATTTCAGTGAATAATCTGGCGAGCATTATACGGGTTGTGAAAAGATTTGGTTGCTCGGAGAGTAAAGTACGCAATTGTCGAATAGCTGACTGCTTATCACCTAAACGGGATAACGTGGCGGCCAATGCCAATCGAACTTTTACAGGTTCAGCCCCCAATTGTATTGCTCGATACCAGCACTTAACTGCCTCATAACTGTGGCCTTTCTTGTCAGAGACAAGGCCCTCCAAGAAAGCGGTAGTTGCAGGAGCAATATCCTTTTCCCGCAGTTTTGAAATGCAGTCGTTGGCACGGTCAAGCTCGTCGCATTGGATATATAGTTCAGTAGCAATGGGCATAAAATCCCAGGGTTGAGAAGAAAGCTCTTTTAATCCCGTTTCAGCTATATTTAGCATTTTTGTTTTTGATTGTGATTTCAGTACGAACTGGGCCCAAGTCTGCCAAAGGAGTTGATTCGTTGGCTCATCTACTTGTACGAGAGCAAGGTGTTTCTCCGTCTTGTCCAAGATATCTGCGTTTATAAATTCTCTCGCAAGGCGCAATCGTACAAGAGGGTCAGACAAATCCAGTTTTTCGGCGTATTCCAGGTCGAATAGAGCTTTGACTCTGTCGTTGGTTCTAAGGTAGAAACCGCCACGGATTATGTAAGCCAAGGCTGAGGATGAATTGTTTTTGACCGCCTCATTAAACCACAATTGGGGAGCTTGCGAAAAAACTTCAGGACGCTGCTCAGTTAGCTGGCCCAATACACCATAAGCTAATATTTGCTCAGGATGCTCTTTAATAACACTTTCTAATTTGTTTGCTGCCTCTTTGAATTTCCGTTGCATTATAAGAGCCATAGCCAACATTCTTTGTATTTCCGGCGATGGATTCACTTCAATTGCTCTGGTTGCAATCAGTTCAGCTTCGCCTGGCATACCCATCCCTAAATACGTTTCAACAAGCCGCATACTGGCTTCGGAATTGCCTTTGTTGATTCTTAAAACGGCTCGGTAAGTTGCTATAGCCTGCTGAACATTGTTGCGTTTGAGAGGCCTGATGTTAAGCTGGGCATTAGCGTATTTAAGCAATACTGGCACATCATCCTGCGCAACGGCAATGTAACGCCCCAGGTTTTTGGCCGCCTCTTCCCACAGGCACTTGTCATATGCTTCATTACCTTTATCAAGAGCTCCGTAGGCCCTATGACTTCGTTGCCATTTGCGTAGTCCAAAGGCCGTTATACCCAAAACAACAAGACCGATTACTAAAACAGCCGCTAATTTCCAGTTAAAGTATCTTCTTGGCATTTGATTATCCCTTTCTTATCCTTATGCCTTCCTTTTCAGAACTGGCTAACGAAATTCTTAACCACTTTCTTGGCGGTTTGCCAGCATATCCACAAATCTATCCTTAACGACAGGTCCCTAACATATTCAATGTCGTAATGTATCCACTCCTGAAAATCTTTCATTGGCTGGCGGGTCCTGCAAACCTGCCAAAGCCCTGTGATTCCCGGCCGAACTGATAGTCGAGCGTCCCGCCAAGATGGGCACAAAGTATTTTCAGATTCTGGAGAGGGCCTTGGACCAACAACACTCATCTGACCAAGCAAAACATTGAAGAATTGAGGTATTTCGTCGATGTATGTGTCTCGCAAGAATCCGCCGACCGTACTGAGCCGCGGGTCATCTGACATCTTGAATTGCGGGCCATCGACCTGACTAATGAATCTTAGCTTATCTTGTAGATAATCAGCGCCGACAAGCATAGTCCTAAATTTCAAACAGTTGAATGTTTTGCCGTGCAGTCCCTGTCGGGTGTCTTTGAAAAATACCGGCCCACGAGAGGTTAGTTTTATAACTATTGCAATAATCGGGAAGACAGGAGCAAAGAGAATTAGTACTACTACAGCTATAATAATGTCAGCGACTCTCTTAGCGCATTTGACGTAGGAATATCTCGACCAAGTTCGGAAATTATTTGCATAGGGCTTTTTGTAAGTTGTGATACCGTTTGTAATTACTGCCGTGTGGTTGATTTTAGCTTGCGTTTTCCGCTTTTGGAGCTTTTGCCCATTAATAAGCACGCGGTTCTGGACAATACTATTCTGGGGTACTGAAACACCGGAGCCGACGATTGATGCCTTGACAACGGCTCCTTTTGCAATTTTAACATCGTTACCAATTATAGTTGGACCCACTATAATAGCATTTGGACCAATACTAACGTTTTGTCCAAACAATACTTTTCCAAATAATCTTACACTGGGAGATATTTCGATGCCATCTTTATCTGGGATTTCCTTTTGATATCTATTGCTCGGATTGTGATGATTCTTTGCCGAAGAGTTAAGACTGGTTGCAAGAAAACCAAGCAAACCTTCCTCTGTACCTAAATCCAACACAGTGCCCCCAACATTTAGACTGCGTACCGTTAGTGAATTTGAAAGACAGTTGTTGATGAACTCAGTGAATGATAAAGGCAAAGTGTCATCAGCTAAGAGTTTGCTGAGAATGTCAGTTTTTATAAAAAGGTGGTGCGGCCAATCATCAGGAATCGGTGTCGGTTTAGCCAAATCATTGTAAAATCGTCGAAGCCCGATGAGTTTTCTCTGTGAATTAACCAGCACCTTTTCATAACCGGTCTGCAATTGAGGCGATACACTAACTGCTACGACGTCAGCGTCGAGTTCGGCTAATACCTTACAAAGCAACTGATTGTCCACTCGAGTGGCGAACCTTCCATTTGAAACAATAAACCACGGTTTTGCTTTGAGCCAGTTCGCATTCCCTATGGAGACCGATACCTTATCTTTGTAATATGTTATATCTGATTTACCCCTTGTGGTTTGGCCAGCCCAGTCTTGCGGAATTGCTATTGTCTCGTTACTACTTCGAGGATAAAAATTGCCTTTTAAGCAGCTTAAAGTAATATCGGCAAGCGGTTCGCTGCAAACGGCAAATCGAAGCAAATCGCTGTTATTATTGGGTGAGAAATTTCTATTTTGGTGTATAACTATCAAGTTCATACTTTGATTAAAAACCGAGATTTTCATAAACAGATTTTTGTGGGAGGAATTTTTGTCAGGATTTTGAACCGTCAGGAGTTTTATTGCTTTCTTTTGCTGGCAGCAGAAACATAGTCTTGTCACTTTTTCTGCGATTATGTTTGGCTACAGCTTTATGAGCGTAGTAATCATAGCTATAACGGTAATAACTATGGCCAAGTCGGACATTACTCAAAACGGTGCCCAACACCTTGACCTTTACTTGTGCCAGTCGCTTGAGCGTATCTCTTAGATCCTGCTCTTCGGTATGGCCAGCGAAGCTGGTCAGGATAACTCCATCAGCCATCTTTGCCAATATGAGCGCATCAGGAAAAGCCAATACTGGAGGTGTGTCAATAATCACATGGTCGTATTTCGCGCTAATCAGGTTGAGGTATTTGCTAACATCAGGAAGTGAGAGTAGCTCGAAACCGTCTGACGCATTTCGAGAATCAGCCGTTAACACGTCGAATTCTCCCGATGGGATAGGATGAACAACATTTTCAAAGCTCTCACCGAGAAGTACGTCCTGCAACCCCATTGAATCTTTAGGAAGATTTAACAGCCGTCGAATATCAGGCTTTCTCAAATCACCATCCACTAATAAGACTTTTTTACCTGCCTTAGCTAAACTCGTTGCGAGATTAATGGCAAACGTGGTCTTTCCATCGCACGTCCCAGCACTTGTAATAACCAGCTTATTTGGTATCCCGTCTCCATCCTGCAATCCCAAGTTGGCGCGGATAGTTTGGTAGTCATTGGCTATTTGCTGGGGTAGCTTGAATCTATCAAGGTAATCTGCATTGGTAATAGTACCGATTATTCGAACTCCGACACGTTTAGTGATATCATCAGGCGTGTAGATACTGTAATCTGCTTTGTCTTTTAAGAAGGCGAGGAAGCATCCAGCCGCAAAAGAAGTGAATATAAGTGCTGCGGTGTATTTTATACGCTTATCCCTGATAGAAGCAACATCAGCATCGTAAGCGACAGAAATCCTTGCAGGGCGCTTACGTTCCATTTCCAGTTCTCGTATACGCCGGCAAACTGTATCATACATTTCCCTGTCTAAGTCTAATTGAAACTGCAAGTCCTGGATAGTCAGTTGCTTACGGCCGAGTTCAATAGTTTGGGTATCTTCCTTGGTCAGTACTTCCTGGAGACGCTTTTCATATGCTTTGGTTTGCTCCAGCTCAGTCCGTGTGTTAACCAGTTTTTGGCTTCCAGTTTTGACGAGTTCCTGAGACATCAGATTGCCGAAAGCCTCACCTGCTTCCTTCTTGCGTTCCTCAAGACGCACCTTCAGTGCTTCTAATAGTTCAGCTTTGCGCTTGAGCTCTGGATTCGTAGGCGCTAATGTCTGCTTAGCCACAATAAGTGCTTGATCTAACTGTGCAATATTCTCTGTGAGCACATTTATCATTGGGTCTGCATTTATATACTCTTGTTGCATTTTCAGCAACTGCTCTGTAGGGATAGCCTGCTCTTTAGTCTGCTCAAGTAATTGCACCTGGGCTTCGAGGTTAATTCTGCGTGCCTCCAATTTAGTTAGTTCACCCAGCAGGGTAGTAACACGTTGCAACATCATGTCCTGGCGGTCTCCAAGGGCTGTAGTTCCGTACTCTTGGGCCAGTTGGCGGATTGTTGCTCGCTGATTTTGCAATTTTTCGGCCAAAATCTTACGCTCGTCTTCCAGAACGGTCAGTTTCCGGTCCTCGCTCTGGGTAGAGCTGGAAACTTCGATGGCCATATAGGCACGGATAAAGGCATCTACTATCTGTTTACCTTCTTCCACGTTTGTGCTTTTCATAGTTACTTTTATTAGCTCCGTACTTTTACCGGGGACAACACTGATGATGCCATTGGATATTGCTTGTTTCAATATGCTTGCCGGCTCAGGCTTTGTTTTGTCATTTTTTAGTTTCAGTTTTAGTTTTGTGGCGACTTTGGAAGCTTCACTTTCAAAGAAAGCCAAGTTTTTGTCTGCTAAGTTGTCCGCTACTCTTTGCACCACCTGGCTGCTGGTGACCATCTCTGCCTGAGTATTCATAAAACTTTGGTAATTTGATATTTCACCTCTGTCTGCTTCACCGGTCAGAATGTTAGGTAAAATAGGAGCGACCCTTATTGCACCAGTCACATCATAAAATGGCTCGATTGAAAACCATATTGCAGGGGCTCCGACTGAGCACATTATAAAGAATACCAGTAGCACAATGTACCAGCGGCGAAGCATAGCAACAATCAAGCCGGATGTGGTTTCACTGCCAGATTCGGGTGGCACTTCGAAATTAGTAGGTCTTGGTTCAATCACCTGGTCATGATATTTTTCTAAAGCATTCATTTTTTTCTAACCCCCTTACATTTGCGATTTATAACATCGATATTACTTTTGCCGTGTGATTATTACTGCTTCTTTTATCGTCGGAGGTGTCTTAAGCTTTGTTAGAAGCCAAAACTCAATAACTACCACTGTGAGAGCCAGTGGCATCATGACATATCCTCCAAAGTCGTGGAATATTTTTTCCCAATATTGGCCTTTGAGTATGGTAAAAGCGATTGCTGTTATTGTTAATCTCACGGTGTTGCAAAACAAAGCGATAGGCAGACTCGAAGCCAAGACTATTAATTTTTCCCACCATGCTCGCTTGACCAGCAGGATAACCAAACCGCTAATCACGAAAAAGGCGGTAACCATTCTCAAGCCATTACAGGCCTCAGCTACTGCTACGGTTGCCTGGCCAATATGGATAACGTTGCCTTCCTGGACGACTTCATAGCCTATTGTCTCCAAGCAAAACACGGCTGATGAGGTGGCCCAGCGCTGAAGAGGCAGCGCCAAAGCAGCCTGGATTCTGTTGGGCCAAGGCAGCATTAGGCATAAGAATAATAATACCGTAGATACCTTTTTGAAAAACTGCCAACCAAACAGAAGCAGCACCAGTGCAGCAATACTCAGAACAATGGACAATCTTTCCGCCGAGCCGTACATAAAAAACAAGCCGAACAGCCTAATGCCCTGCGCCGCAACAAAGGCAAATAGCCCCCAAAGAGAAGGCCTTATGCGGCATTGAGCGATATTGTGGCGCCTTGACCATAAGATGTAAACAGCCAGGAAAGGAACTAAAAACCCAGATGAGTATTCATCGCTTCGCTGCCAAATAATCCAGAGGTCTGTAATTCCGGGCCAGTACGACCAAAAAAAGGCAATTAGAACAAAGCTGGCTGCAAGCCAAGGAACAATATTTACCTTATGCGACCGTAACCAATTGGACAACTTTCCATTTATCTTATTCGACCGTGGTTGTAATGTGTTCCATAATTTGCTTGCGTTATTTTTTGCAGCTTTTAATACTCTACCTACCGAACTTTCCAATGTTCCCTTTGGTTTAAATGGTATGGCCTTTCCTTCCACGACGGTATTACCACGTATGGTTGCATGGTAGTCAATTACACATTGTTGAATTTCACAATTTGGGCCTACCTTTGCACCATCCCAAAGGATGCTATTTACTACAACACTGTCTTGGCCAATGCTAACGTTGCGTCCAAGTATGGTCGGACCGAAAATAACGGAGCCTTTTGAAATACATGCACCATCCATAATAACAACCGGCCCATAAATTCGTGCGCTCGGGTCCACACTCGAATTGGCTGCCTTCCATACTACTTGTGAGTCAGTTAGCCTAGAGAGTTTTAAACCTGCGTTTAATTCTGGGGTATTTTCAAGGTAATTGGCAACAGCGTATAAGTATTCCTCGCGATTTCGAAAATTTCCAACGTGATTCGGTAATATCGCTGTATGAACGGTTTTTCCAACCCGTAGCATCTCTGGAATTAAGCCTTCTTTGATATCAAAGTAGCCTTCTTTTGGGATATGTTCTAAGACGTTGGTTTCGCAGATATAAATTCCTGCAGATTTACCTTCTGATGGATCTTGGTTGGAAGATGGATTAAACATCACAGTCAAATCAGACTTACCATTTCGGTGTGCGCTGAGCAGCATATCAATTTCGGGTGGATTGAGTATGCTGGCGGGGAATATTAAAAGTATCGCATCTTGTTCGTTATCAGCAGCATCCCGAATAGCCCCAGCAGTGCCAACGGGTAACCGTTCGTTTATAAATTTCACATCTAGAAGGTGGTTGTCGCGAATAGATTTTTCAAGCAATAAACCATCACCATTGGAACAAATTACAACCCGATTTATTCCTTGGTTAGCTAAATGGTCCAGTAGATGCTCAAGTGCAGATTTCCCTAGCACCGGCCAAAGCGCCGTAGGTAGTCGAGATGCTACTGGACATCGCCCAAAGTCAGGCCTTCCGGCAAGGATAACAGCTTTAATATTCTGTTTATTGACAGATTGTTTGTGCATTAGTTGCATCCCATATGCATTTGCCTATTTTACAACTCTCGAAATCGATATCAGATCCGCGGTATCAGATTAACGAAATGTGATTAAGAGGTCTTTGCAATATCCTCGGCGAGCTTCTTCAGACGTTGCTCCCGTGCCACAAGGGCTGGTCTTGGTTCAAGGCCGACCAAGTTCAGAATTGCCCTCCATCGGTACACCCAGTCATGGCGCAATAGACATTGCACGACGTTATTCTTTCGAATTTTTTCTAAGCGTTCCGGCTGCGAATCGAGTTCACATAATATTTCAGCTATATTCGGAGAATGAAAGGGCATGTGAATCACTGCATCAGACCAGTCAAAATGCTCTTTAAAGGATTCGCTTTCCTTAGTTTCTCCAATTATTACAGTACCTGAAGCTGCCCCTTCAAAAAAACGATAGCTGAGCACACTTTCGCCACCAGTCTCAGATGGACGATCCATTTTGGGAGCGTTTGCTATAAAGTAACGGCTTCGTTTCGCGATATTCGCCAACAAGCTGCGATGTTGTGCGGGATAAAGTGTATCCATTTTGCAGATCGTGTCATAGATGTAGAAAATCTGTTTCTGCTCAGCCATCTTCAATAAGGCCTGATGTGTTATCGGTGACTTTCGCCCGAGGTTATATACATCTACACACCTTATTGGTGGATTTGGGTGTGGACAGAACTTTATTGTGTCAATTCCTGGTGGAGTATAAATGCAAGTCCCTCGTCTCAAATCTTTAGCGGAATGTATGCTTCTACTGGAACAGAGCTTGACATAATCATATTGTGTTGAGATGACATAATCAAATTTGGACAGGATGTTTAATTGACTTCCCCAGTTGGGCAGGTCGTAAGACCATAGTTCTGCCAGCCAGCAAACCGCGGTTCGACAGCGATTCCTCCATCCCTCGATTGCATTTATTGATAGCAAATCTCTTGGTGATTGGCATATCGCAAAGAAAAGATCGTAGTTCCTATTGAGACGTAATTTTCTGATACCAGGGTTAAGAGAAGCGATAGAGAGATGTCGCGCAAGTCGATTTGCAACCTTTTGACCAAAGCGGAACAACCAGCGAGGCTCAGGTGTCAACAACTCAGCATCGTCGATTTCACAAATCAAGTCTTCGAATTCGAACTCGGCGCATCTCGAAACGAGCTTCTGCAGGTGCCGCTGAGAAAAAACACATATACGCGGATCTTTCGGCCCACCTAAATCTGTGTTTTGTGTTTTGTCCATTTAAATTTTCCTGCTAGTAAACCGTTGACCTGCCAAAGGCAAGGAGCAATTGTTTATTGGTAATATAAGCCACCACTGAAAAACTTAGATTTCTGTTTTCCTGTTGACATGCCACTATCGTTTTTTTATCGGTTTTTGCTTCGGATAAAGCACGCTTAAGCCTTTCGCAGTACTTTTATCTTACCATTAGCAAGCGAGGCTATTGTACCTTTAAACTTTTCCCTCTCTATAATTTGCTCTACGATTTCTTCTTCGTAAATAGGTGCATTAACGATAATTACATCTACTGGATCCCTTTTAAGTATTTCTGGGCTAACAATTCGCAGATGTGAAACTGGTGTTATTTTGTTCTGTTTATAAACAGCAGAATCAATCACATAAGTTACATCCAAGGACACTATCGAGGTAAGAATTAGTGTTTGGTAGCTTGCTCCCCAAATTGCAACCCTTCTGCCACTTATCTTGTTTCTTTTGATAAATTCACGTAGATTCGCCATCAATTCATCTTGGTGAGCCTTTAAGGGTCCGAAATCAATCATGTGCCTCTTACGTGCAATAATAGTAGAGTTTTCACCATTGTAACTACGCTTGCTACTTATAACCTCGAAACCACTAACTTCGAAGGCAATCCGAAGTATATCGAGTGTAAAATAAGAAATGTGATCGGGCATGAAATCGCAGAAACGGTGTTCCTCCAGTATTTTCTCGAAGCTTGGTGCTTCCAGCATACCAACCGCCCCTGGCTTCAAGTTGATGGCAATGCCCGATAAAAAGTCTTTTACATCAGACACATGTTCAATCACGTCATTGCTAATAAACGCATCGAATGGCCCATCCTCCAATTGATTCTGCCGGGATACATATACTTGGTGCACTGTATGCCCCTGACTTCGAGCAATTTCCAAAGCCTTTTTAGATATATCGACCCCAATACCGATTGCGCCTTGGTCACAGATAATATCCAGCATGTGACCATCACCACAGCCCACATCGAGAATTTTTTTACCTTTCAAGTCATACTCATCGATGAATTTCTTGATTTGTTTATTCCGGTGATTTATCATACTTTTGGAATACTTAGTAGCCGAAGTGAATTCCTGATTATAAGTCACGGCCTTACCGTCGAGTTGGATTAGTCCACATTCTGTACATTGATAAACCCTTATGCTTATACCTTTGTCACCTTCTAAGTCATCTTCATTGGGAAAGTATTGAACACCACGAGGTACGTTATTTAACTGATATACAGCTTTCTCAGGTAAAGGGTGACCACACAAACGACAAGTGTCGCTTAATGATTCCATGGAATTATTCCGGGTTTTCATAATACTTCAGCTCCTGCATGCATTTCATTTTGTCGTAAAATCTGTTTAACTATCCAAAGACCTTTTGATATCACTCAAGTACCCGTAGAACAATCTTACCTTGCGTATGACCTTTACGATTCAGTTTATGTGCCTTTCGAACCTCCGTAAGCGGCAGCACCGTTTCCACAAATGGCTTTACGTACCCGGCATCGACCAAATTGGCAATTTGGGTAAGTTGTTCCGTATTAGGTTGAGTCAGTATAAATTTACCATGCACACCATACGCAGCAGCAGTTTCTTTAAATAATGATGGTGGATTGCGAAGAGAAACGAGAACACCATTCTTTTTCAAAATGCCCCAGGAACACTCCTGCGTTTTTTCACCAATAGCATCCAGAACCACATCAACATCCCGGACAACTTTTTCAAAGCGGGTCGTTCTATAGTTTATGAATTGGTCAACACCGATTTTGCGTAGAAAATTCTCATTGTGGCCGGATGCTGTGCCAATTACATAGGCTCCCTTCCACTTAGCAAGCTGTACTGCAATATGGCCCACGCCGCCGGCTGCGGCGTGGATAAGCACCGTTTGTCCAGATGACAATTGCCCCGCATCAAAGAGGGCCTGCCAAGCCGTGAGAGCAACGACCGGCAGAGCCGCTGCCTGAATGTGGTCGAGAGACCCTGGCTTGTGAGCGACATTTGTCGCAACGACTGTAACATACTCTGCATAGGCGCCACCTTTTTTAATATCCACCATGCCAAATACTGCATCACCAGTTTTGAAGCCGGTTACACTACTGCCTACCGCCTCAACGATTCCTGATACGTCGAAACCCAAAATTACAGGAAATTGTCCCTTCAATGAAAAACCTCTGCCAGTGCATGTCTTCCAGTCGGCGGGATTGACGGTGGTCGCGTGAACACGAATCAGTAGCTCATCTTCTTTCGGCTCAGGCCTGGGTGCATCCTCGTAGGTGAGCACGCGCGGCCCGCCATATTTGTGAATTCGTATTGCCTTCATCAATTCTGTCATCAGAAACCTACCTGTTACCCTATGTTACCTACTGTCTCTTTCTGATAATATCGGGTTATCGATCGGCCAGGTGATATTGAATTTCGGATCGTTCCATTTGTATGAGAATTCTGGCAGATTTTTTGGGTCGTAATAGGTGCTCTGCTTATAGTGATAGACTGCTATATCGCTCAAGACCAAAAATGAGTTACCGAATTTGTTGGGTATTAATAGTTGGTGTCTGTTTTTGTCTGAAAGTATGAAACCTTCCCACTGTCCGAAATTCTCAGAATCCTCATCGCAATTGACGATAACTGAGTAGACCTTCCCTTTGAGACATGTTGCCAATTTCCATGTTTTTGCATCTCCGTGAATTCCTCTCAACACGTGTTTGCCGGAGATACAAGAATCGTCCCGTACGAATTCGAGGTCTTCAATTCCTTGTTCTCTGAAAATCTGTGCATACTTGTCTTTGTTGAAGGTCTCTATATAAACTCCTCTATGATCTTCAAATGGTTCCAAGGTAATTAAAAGTACGCCGTGAAGTTTTGTCTTGGTCACCTTCATTGTTCACATCAAGACTAAAAACCCAAGAATTTTCTGCATAAGGTTTGAGGAGCAAGCTTCCGGCTAACAGCGATTACACCGCAACATATTAATAAAGTCATAGAGACTACGACAAATTCATAAAGCGGCTCAAATGAGTGCAATAAACGGACATTTTGAAGTACATGAACGAGGCCACGAAGAATAATTATGTGCACAAGGTAAATGCCGAACGAGTAATCGCCGAGTATCACCAGAAATCTGGGCCAGGTTTTAAGGCAGCGCCTTAAAACAAGAAATCCTAAAATCACGCACGAGGAATAGACAAACGAAGAATATTTCAGGCCACATATTGCCAATTGCCAGTTATCGAACTTTGACGATATGAACAGTGCCTCCCAGTCAGAGACAGCCAGTGATGCCAGTACCGAAAGCAGAACAGTACGATACATATTTTGGGGGATAGAGATTTCATTATCACGGGTCCCAACAAAAAGGCCGAATTGATAGAAGATGACCCATGAGAAAAAAGGATCATGAACCGTATAATATGAATCGTGGAGGGCCGTAATACCATGCAATCGAAAAAAGTACAAGGCACAAAGTGTTAGAATATTGAGTATTAAAACCGGTACAAAACCATACGGCCTATGGTTGAGATGCTGCAACAACGGAGTCAATATATATAGTTGAGCTATTACTATGATGAAATAAAAATGAAAGCTTGCTCCTCCAGTGAGAAGCTTTTGAACAGCTTGAACTACATTAATATCATGTGTTCTAATGGTATTGTAACCTATGAAAACAAGTGACCAAAGCAGGTATGGGACAAAGACTCGCAAGAATCGTTTTCGCAGGAAGTTGAAGTAGTCATCAAGTGTTCTAATGGGCTTTTTAGACATCCAGTATCCGGAGATAAAAAGAAAGGCAGGAACAGCGAAATTCAACAGTTGACGATACGAGAGCACAGTTTCAACCCGGTAAAGCTGCCATGGAATTGCATGAATGGCCACTACGGCGATTATAGCGACTCCCCTGAACGCATCAAAAGATACATCTCTGTCTTGCAAATTATCAGGCATCTTTGTTAAAATGCTCACATTCTCGTTGGCCTTGCCACTACAGCAAAGCGGAAATATCTTAGATCTTCCAACTTTTTGAAAAGCAGGATATTCAGCAGCCTGAACGGTTTATTTAAGGTCGGCTGTATCCCCTCCATCAATAAAACTTCAAAACCAAGGTGTTCAAACATTTTTAATATACTCTTAGACGTAAAAAACCTTAAGTGGGTCTTATCTAAAGTACCCCCATTGACATAGTCCCAGTTTCCCTTTACGACAAAATTAAAGAAGTCGCGACAATACCTTACGTTCGGAATTGATGCTACAATCACACCACGATCGGTTAGCTTCTTCTTGACCGAAATCAACAAAGAATAAGGATCAACTAAGTGCTCTAAAATATCGTTGAAAATTATGCAGTCAAAATAGTTCTCTGGTATATTCTTAAGCGACTCATACGCATCGGCGTTAATTACTCTATTGAGTTTTTCCGCTGCCTCGTGTGCCGCTGTTTTGTCCTTCTCAATGGCCCAAGTTTCCGCCCCGAATTTTTCCTTTATCAGGGCGGAAAATAAACCATCTCCGCATCCGAACTCTAAACTGGTCTTTGTAGCTGGAGGGATATATTTCAGCATTTCTCTTCTTTCATCGCTGTAATATCCTTGCGGCTTTACAGAAAAGTCGACTAGATTGGCATATGTTACTTCCATCTCTTCCTAATTATCCTAAGTAATCGATTTTACACGCTGGAGATGTTTTTCTAATCGCTCGATCCTAACATCATCTTCGACTTTCGCCCGCGAATAGTATCTCTTTTTGCTTTTCAACCACAGAAGTTCAAACTCAATAGCCTTTATTATGCCGTTTTCGACGTTCTTATCTAATGCTGTATTCTTAAAGACCACTTTTCTCGTTTCAAATCCGTCGAGCAAATCCTGCTCGTAGAGCTGTCGTAAGAATGGAACGGCATCCACCAGAATTTTGCCACCCAGAGTTGTTTTGAGGCCCTTTTGCTTTGTCTGCCTGAAAATATCTTCGCAAATCCCAAGCATCTTTTTTTCGTCTATCTGGCTTTGGTCAAGCCCCATTGAACCGATGAAATCACTTCTGCCTATGGTTATGCCGGCGAGCAAACCTATTTTATCGAGACTTAGAATCTCTTTAAAATTCTTGTAGGCAGTTTCAGTTTCGATGTTCACTGCGAACTCGATATCCTCACGATTATCAGGTGGGACAAAGGTTAGTATAGCATTGAGGAATTTCGAGACGGCATAGGGCGTTTCAGCCATAGGAGCCACAATACCGGCCACGCCGATTATCAGACAGTTATAGAAATCCGTGATGGCTTCTACGCCGCCTATTTTCATTATTAAGGGCAGTTGCACAGCGCTGGTGACGTCTTTGAGCCTTGACAACTCTATCATCCTTGATGCCTCCGCCTCGAACTCGGCTTTAATCCTGATGACATCGTGGTTTTCCTTCAGGTCCTTTAACAGTACCATCATTTCTCTTTCCAAGACGTTCATAGTTTGCCTCACTTATTATCAAGAGGATTAATAATCATACACTTTCGAAATTCTTCACGTGGAAGAAACGGATACATATCCTCCAACGGTTTGGATACCATTGTGCCGTCCGGCTTCACTTCCGACGAAAGCTTAGGATATAGCGTTTGTTTGGGATCCATAGATACCTCACAAAGAACAGGGCCGGGCGTATTCAGGATTTCCTCGATTCTGGCGGACAGATTGTCTTCATTTTCCAGCTTAGCCGTCTGTAAACCGTAAGCGGCAGCAATGCCGCAGAGGTCGGGGCAAGTGACTCCATCCTTTGGATCAGAGGCAATATGTCTCCCTTTGAAATAAGTATCCTGGGTTGTGCGAATGGAAAGATATCCATCATCATTGAGGACAAAAATCTTTATCGGCAGTTTGTGGAACGTTACTGTCGCCAGTTCCTGGATATTCATCTGAATACTTCCATCTCCCGTAAGCAGGACGATGGGTTCTTTGTTTCTGCCGAAACACGCCCCTATGGCCGCAGGAATATCGTAACCCATAGAGGCACATCCCTGGTTGGTAAATACCCGGACGCCTTTCTTCAGATTCATAATCTGAAAAGTTCCTGTATAAGCCGTTCCGTTTCCTGTAATCACCAGCGAGCCGGGCTCAAGGATACTGAATATGGTCTCGGCAAGCACATAGGAATTGACATATTGTGGATTACGTAAATTATCATCCAATATGCCCGGCAATGTGTTCTTTGTTTGCCTGCACCAGCCAAGCCATTGTTCTTTGCGTTCCGGCTGGTTATGGTCGACCTGCCTTAGCATCTCTTCTAAGAAGTACTTGGCATCAGCGTGAACACGCATATTTAGATTCAGAGTTGGCTTATTCAATTCTGCCGAGTCAATATCAACCATCGCTCGATATGCTTCTCGAGCGAAGGCCTTGTAGTTGTAGCTGATTTGTCTTACGCCGAGGCGTGCGCCTATTGTTAAGAACAGGTCGCTGTTTTGTAATATGAGATTGCCCCAGCGGTCTCCACAGATTGACGGTCTGCCGAAGAAGAGCGGGTGATCCGACTCTATCAAGTCATGGCCGCAGATAGCGGTAAGTATCGGGACGTTGAGTTTTTCCGCCAATTGCAGAAAGGTCTTCTCCGCACTAGCGATTCGAATGCCATGACCTGCCATCAGTACAGGTCTGGACGAATTCTTAATTCGAGACAGTAATTCGCCAACCTGTGTTTTTATCAAGTCTTTATCAAATACGATTTCGTCTTCGCTTTCGCTATACGCAAGAAGTTTTGATGGTTCAATTTGTGATGCCTGAATATCCAAGGGCACATCCAACCATACAGGGCCGGGACGGCCGTGAGTCGCCAAATAAAAAGCTTTTTCGAGATGATATTTAATCTTTTGAGAATCTTTCACCATTACAGCATATTTGGTTATAGGTCTGACAATATCAACAATATTAATCTCTTGGTCGCCCAGTTGCCGCAACGATAACTCCGGGCAGGCAGAAATCGTAGTCATTTGTTTCACCTGTCCGGAAAGATAGATGCATGGAATGGAATCAAGCCACTGGCCGATGACACCAGTAAGTGTATTGGTGCCTCCAGGGCCGCTGGTTATTACAACTGCTGCTATCCTTCCGCAGGCTCGATAATAGCCCTCAGCGGCAATAGCTGCTGCCTGTTCGTGACGGGGGCAAACATACTCTATATGTGGATTTGTCCCGACCGAATCCACCAGGTGCATTGCCCCACCGCCGGAGAGCATAAAAACATGCTTAATGCCCTTTTCTGCTAAGAAAGAAAATATATAATCTGATAACTTGACCATTTCACACCTCAGCAAAAAATTCGTCTGTACCAGTCAAAGGTTTCTCTAATCGCTTGTTCAAAACTGGTTGTTGCTTCCCATCCAATGGTATTTTTTATTTTCGAACCATCTAAGCATTGCTTAGGAATCTCAGCTTTTGCCTGGTCAAGTATTTTCATTTTAACGGGTTTCCCCAATACTTTAGAAATTCTGTCCACAATCTCAGTAACGCTCATAATGGTCTTGCTTGCTATATTAAATGCATCACCTTTCGTCTTATTCATATTCTCTGCTAAACTAATATATCCATCTATTGTATCTTTGACGTAGATGTACTCTCTAATCATTTTGCCATCACTTCTAATTTCAAGGGGTTTATTTTTGATTATAGCTTCTAATGTTCCAGGAACAATCCGACTCAAATTTAAATCACCAGGGCCAAATGTGTTAGCACATCTGGCTATTGTAATTGGCATATTATAAACATCTGGATTTGCATATACCTGTGAAATTAGATCTGCACAGGATTTTGAAACATCATAAGGGGCCATTCCATGTAATCTATCATCTTCTTTATAAGGCACACTTTCACAAGGCCCGTATGCCTTGTCGCTTGAGACAAAAACAATTTCCTTAGCTTTAGAATATAATCTCGCAGATTCCAAAATATGGACGGTTCCCATAATGTTTGATTCCAAGGTTTCCAGCGGATTAAGCAATGCAGTGGTTACAATAGGTTGAGCACCAAGATGAAAAATATTTGTTATTTCATACTTCGAGAGAATATCCGCCATTTTTCTGTAATCCTTGAGGTCTCCTATCACAACAATCGATTTTTTGGACAGCCCTTTAGTCTCAAAGTAACTCTCAGGCTGAAAATCTCTTATTAGAGACACTATGTTCGCGTTAGTCTCACTCAATCTTTCAACAAGATGAGAGCCTTTAAATCCTCCCGCACCGGTAACTAATACGTTCTTATTATCCCAGAATCTCTTATTCATTTTTCCATATTTCCCAAGGAGCACCCTTTTCGTAGACCCTATTCAGTTCATCGGTATCCTTTTGGTTATCCATCGATTTCCAGAAACCCTTATGCTGATAAGCAACCAGTTGGCCTTCTTTGACTAATCGCGCCAGCGGTTCCCGCTCCAGAACACAATTTTGTTCCTCGGACAAATAATCAAAGACCCGCCGGTTAAACACCATAAATCCACCGTTAATTGTATCCTTGATATCCGGCTTCTCATCAAACTTCGTTACCATTCCGTCTTTTGATTCGACCAAGCCATACCAGTAAACAGGATTGACAGAGGTAATCGTAGCTATCTTGCCCATTTGTTTGTGGTACTCGTAGAGTTTTTTCAAGTCGATATCAGCAACAGCATCCCCATAAGTTAGGAAGAAGTCCTCGTCTTCTCCGATGTATTTTTTGATTCTGGCAACTCTTGCACCAGTCATGCTTTCCAACCCTGTATCAATAAGATACACTTTTGCCTCTAAACGGTTATCATCGTTTAACGTTGATTTATCTTTGTTTCTCAAATCCAGTACAAAATCATTGGACATCTCCTCCAAATTGAGAAAATATTCTTTTATCATATTTCCTCTGTAGCCTAAGCACAGGATAAAGTCTTGAAAGCCTTGATGGCTATAGATTTTCATAATATGCCATAAAATAGGCCTTCCCCCAACCTCAACAAGTGGTTTCGGCTTATATTCAGTCTCTCGGTCTAATCGTCTTCCTTTTCCTCCGCATAATATTACTGTTTTCATAATATCCTTCCTTTTGTGCTCAATTCATTTAGAAACTGTTCAATCCGCTTTACTACTGCTTGGGACTGTATCTCGCGTTTGCGAGGCACAAAGCTCTTGAGCTGCTTTATCTTTGCGGGGAGTTCTGCCGCTTCATACGCGACCAAAATATGCCCTAATAGCTCAAATCTTTGAACTATGGCTACCTGGTGGTCATGGACAACCTCACCATAACGTTTGAGTCGTGGCATAGCCAGCAGCGGTTTGTTGTACTCCAGCGCTATTGCTATTGTGCCTATGCCTCCATGACCGATTATGCCTGAGGCCTCACGTATATGCTTATCAAAAAGGCGTTTTTCCAGAAATGAGACCGTTTCAAAGTTACGCGGCTGATATGAACTCTCACCAATCTGGGCAAATATCCCCTCCTCGAACCCATCTTCAGAGAGCATCTCGTCAACAGATTTCACCAAACGGTCAAATGCAAACTGCGTCCCCACCGTTAGAAAAATCATATCACCTCGCCCACATATTCGACATTCTTATACTGCTCGACGAGGTTGGGCCATTGGACTAAGGAAAGGTCTGCAATGTATCTAACCATCCTACCTGACAGTGATATCTGCTCCACATTGGTGATACTATCAATCCAGACAACCTTAGCCCCAATAAGTTTGGCCAGGAAGCAAGTTATACATCCCACTGCTGCACCCGCACTGATTACAACATCAGGCCTTTCACGTAAAATTATCTTTGCACACCGTATCAGAACCAGAATGACCTGCGAAGGATGTTGCCGGTTACATTCCCCCACAACATAGACTTTACCATATTTTTGAAGTTTTTCCTCGACAACAACCGTTGTTGTAACACAAAAAGTCTCGTAATCTTTCCAAGTTTCAGCCAACTTGAGCAACTGTGATAGATGCCCTCCTGCCGACGCAGCCAAGCTAATTCGCAACTTATCTCTGCCTTTGACCATCAAGTTGATTCCTGCAAATCGCCGTCCTTGCCAAAAAGCTCGTCTAACACCAATTGAGCCTTGCTATCCCACGTGGATGCCTCAACCTTTTTTCTTCTGGCTGCAATACGCTCAGGATTATTTTCATTTAAGGCTTTTACTATACTGTAAGCAAATTCTTCTGGCGTATTGGCCACGTATGTGACATCAAGATATTCTTGTATTTGAGTAAAAACAGGCGTGCTGACAAACGGTTTCCCGAGTGCCAAATACTCCTTAACTTTGATGGGGTTAGCAGCCTCTGTCCAGCGGTTTTTAATCCAAGGAAGGATAGCCACATCAAAACACTTTCCGTATTGAGGAATCCTATCATAGTCTTTCTGTCCAAGCATCCAAACATTTTTTTTGGCCATCAAAGTCCGACAATCGGGCGAGATTGTGCCAATATAAACAAAAGACATTTCAGGCAAGAGGTCCGCTATCTTTTCTGCAAGAGCAATGTCCACACTGTGACCGCTGGTTTCACCAAAGTAACCTATGATAGGTTTCGGGATGTCAGCTATCTCTGGAGGCATAACTGTTTTTTCCTCTGCAGAGGCAAACAACTCAAAGTCAACACCGTGGTCAAGAAAGAATGCCTTTCGGCACTGGGACGATTCCTCCTCATAAAGCTTAGTGTTCACATATATCGTAAGATCGGACTCGGTTTTTAACTTCTGGTCACACCTTAGTATTACTTCGACGTCAATACCAGAGGCTTCTTCAAATCTGTCTGTTCTCTGATATATGACCTTGTTTTTCTTCATCTTTAGTGCTATATCAACAGCGGCCGGATTGGCTACCAGAACTATCGGATTATGTATTCCCAGCCAATAGATTACACACGAAATCTGACAACGCAATATTACATCATTAAAACATTTTGCCCATCCAATATGATGCACCGGAACACTAAAAGGACTATACACCCAGAAACCTTCTTCGGTCTTTTTAAGACCTCTTAGAATGCTTTTCAATTTGCGTATCACTTTTTTGAGAAACATCCTATTTTCACCGGTTTTTAACCTTGTCATTACTATTGAATTAATATAAAGTGCCTTACCTACTTTGGCAAAACGCTTAGTTAATTGTGGGTCGATGTGCGCACGGTTATGATACCACCAGTCAATACCACCAAAACAAAGGAAATCTATCTTCTCCATATCTCACATTTAATTTGTCTTTTTATATAAAGTCTCACGGTTCAGTCTCAACAATAAGGTCCTCAATAAGGACCTACTTCCCCCAAAATCCTCTTTCGCTAGGTAAATTAGAGCACCAAGATTTTAATGATCGTGTTGTATGAATCCAAATATCGCAAAACGTAACCTAACACCTGAGATTCAGTCACCAGGAAATCATTGGGTAGGCAAGAGTAAGAACAGACTATATTTTTTCTTTTCAATCATAACTACTGCTTATTCTTGTTAATTTTGTGGCATAGCAAGTGATAAAGCTTTTCCACTTGTGGTTCTACTGATTTTTCCCACAGGACGAACGTTAACTTTGAAGTCCTCTGGGAAGTTCTCTGCCACCAGCGACTTTAGCATATCAGCATTCTTCTGGCAAAACCCCCTAAGCGGAACATACTCAAGGGTCATAACATCAGGCAACTCTTGAATCATCTGGCCTTGCAGAATGGGTAAGTTTTGTATAGCAAAGAGTACATTTTCCATTATGCACTCAAGAGCTGTCGCCCCCAACATTCGCCCTGAAGGTGTTGTTATTATGTTGCTCTCCCGTCCTATGATCCGCTTCACTACCGGAAAATTACGACCGCACGGGCAACCCTCATCATCCACCATCACCAAATCGCCGATGTCATACCGAATCAGTGGCATCGCCATATTCCAGAACCCCGTGGCCACGATCCGATAACAATCCTCATTCGGTGGTTCTGCTGGTAATAGCTCTGTCAGTCCATATTCAGGAATAATATGGTAACTACCGTGCTCACAAGTATGAATATAGCATACCCTTTCACTGCTGCCGTAAAAGTCATATATTTTACATCCGAAAGCCTTTGAAATTGTTTCCCTCTTGGCTGAGTCAAGCGTTTCAGATGTTGTCAGCACAGCCTTAAGCGGCAGGCGTATTCCGTGCTCCAGACAACCTTTGGCCAGAACGTACGCAGCTGATGGATATGACACCAGTACCTTTATCTTATAATCAGTAATAGCCCTTGCATATAAGGGAACCATATCCTCAGACAAATGAAAAGTCGATAGGATAAGTTCTTTCATTGCTGCATCATACACATAAGGTTTATCGAGTTTTCGGCCTGGGGCGGTTATTACGCGCCACATCATATAAGCACATCGGTCAATTAAGTCAATTCCAGCCCAGTCAAATTGTCTCCGCACGAAGGCGTGCTCATTACCGATAGACCACAAATCACGTTTCAATATAAGACGTGCCCCCGTTGTTCCGCCTGTGTGTGCAGTGCGCAGAAATATTTTGAAAAAGTGCCCGGATACAAACCTTGGTCCTTCACGCATAACTTCTTTTTTGCCAATGATAGGTAGCTTCTTTATGTCATCTATGTTCTGTACATCATCGGGTGTTAAACGGAGACCCTTTATTACAGAAGCGTAATAAGGTACTGTTTCATAGGCATGTGAAATGATGCGTTTAAGCAATCTGAGCTGCAGTTTTTTCAAATCATCTGCTTTCCACCACTGCGTTTCATTCAGCCATCTTCGACGCTGACCAAATGTGCCCGGCCACCGTTTCACGCCGCGAACAACAACGCCTTTTAATGTTGTCGTTATATCTTTAATTGTAAAGCTGGGCATATATATAGTCCAAACCTGACCTACTAATTAACGTTATTTGCCGGCTTTGACCAGTAATCCTTTGTACCCATGTAATAATTTGAATGCGCCCTTGAAATACACTTTGACTGTGCTCCAGTAAATAAGTCGGTTTTGAGGTGATACGATTGTCCTGATAAACCAAAATGGTATTCTGATAACAAAAAACACCCCGGTCAGTATGCAGGATAAGATGTATGTGGTTTTAGAACAATGCTTAGCCATAAACTGTAAAATGGCACCCCGCAATTGCAGCGTCATCTTAGCAGCTACTCTCGAACTGCTTGCTCCCCCCAGATGGATGATATGGCCAACAGGGGCAAAAACAATCTTCCATCCTGCTTTCTTGAATCGATAGCACCAATCGGCCTCCTCACCATACATAAAAAACTGCTCATCCATCATTCCTACTTGCTCGATTGCCTCGCGCCGAACAAGCATAAAGCATCCGGTTACAACGTCTACTTCACGGGTATCGCTTCTATCCCACCAGGTCATTTCTTCTCGTCCAAAAAATTTGCTATTCGGGAATAGTTTGTACAGGTAGCTAGCCTCCAATAGCAGATTTAGGATCGAAGGAAACATAAAACACGTCCGCTGCAGTGTGCCGTTTGGATTAAGAACTTTGCAACCTACAACAGCAACTCTCGGATGAGCATCAGCGAAGGCGATGGTCTTGGCTATTCCATTCAGAACAACCGTATCAGAGTTCAACAACAACACATAACGCCCCCTGGCAACTGCCATGCCCTGATTATTAGCGACTGCAAATCCACGATTAGCAGAATTCTCTATAAGTTTGACCTGTGGAAATTTTGTTCTTATGCTCTCAACCGAGCCATCTATTGAAGCATTGTCAACAACAATAACCTCGTAATTTACGATACCTGCCTGTTCGTAAACTGATGTAAGACAGTTTTGAAGTAGCTCCTTCGTGTTCCAATTAACTATGATTATTGACACATCCAAATCAGTTTCTCAATTCATTACCTACAAGCTCGGAAATGGTAACCACACGCATTCCTATTTTTTTTGCTGCCGATAGTGCAACTGTAACAGAATCAACAACCATAATATCTACATTGTAGTTTGCGCGGTCAAAGTCATGAACCAGCATTACTGCTCCGCCATTCTTTCTTAACAAAAGTGGGATTCTCTGACTAATTTGCTTATTTCGAGGCCGCGTATCACCGGAATCAAGCGTCCAATAAACGATTGGTATCTGGCGAATCCAAAGATATAACAAACAGAAGAGATTAAGCTTACCATATGGTGGCCGAAACGGATATACACAGTCTTTTTTTCCTAAAGCTTTGTTGATAGCCTGCCAACCGCGTTTTATGTCCATTATTGAATGAATAGGAGAAACCTTCCAAGAGTGAAGATGGTTATAACCATGTGAAGCTATTTGATGACCCTGCTCGGCTATTTGTCTTACGATCCGTTCACGACCTAGTACATTTCTGCCCAACAGAAAAAATGTCGCTTTGGCATTATATTCAGCCAATATATTTAGAATTGCTTGCGTCAACCTGCTGCCAGGTCCGTCATCAAAAGTCAAAGCTAACGCCTTAGACTTTTTAGCTTTTCGCTTCAGCAATACTCGGGCCCATCTACTGTAAATCCAAGGTACACCGATATAAATGAATGTAATAGCAACAATAGCACTGAATACAATTAAAATAATCTTAATTTTATAGCTCCTATCGACGGTATTTCAAAATCTCATACAATGTTAGAGGTTGTTCACCATAGGGATGAAACTGCCATGCCGCGGTAGACTGTGGCATTATTACTTGTTATTAAAGTGGGCATCACACCGGCAAATCCAATCATCATATAATAAATTGTGGTAGGCTGACCAAATAGTGAAACAGACATAAAAGCACTCGCCAGCCCGAAAAATCCCGCTGACAGACACCAAACGAGCCATTTATCTGAGCCTAAGCTACTTGCTTTATAAGCATCAACAAGTCTTTTGATGACCGCTATGTTCATAGCAAGAAATGGCACGAAACCAACCAATCCATAATAACTCAAAACCAGTAAATAATGATTTACCATATCAGTATGGTCACGACCATCAATTTTGGTATTCCAGCCAGGTTCAGTATAATAACCAAATCCAGTTAACCAGTGACCGCTCATCCCACCCTCGTATAGTGCTACTTCTATCAACCTACTGCGATACCAAGCCGTTTTCCCACTGAAAGTAAACCGATCTACAACTTCATAAAAATGTCGATTGCTGATTACTTCCACCATTGCACACATCAATATGACTGTTACCAGCACTACTTTCCAGTACCTTCTGTAGAAGTATAAAGCGATGAAACAAACTGCAAATAATACAGCCACCCCTGGTCCAGCAGACATAGAGGAAAACACACCCACACCCATCAATCCCAGACCTATCCAGAAAAGCGTTTTGTATTTTTTTGCACTACGCAGAATTCCTACACAAACGGGGCCAAACATTGCAAAAAAAAGACCAAACATAATTGACATGGGAAATGTCACATCAGCACGATAAAAACCACTCCTTGTCAACGGAACATACGATGACGCTCCCCAAGCCCCATATTCCCTTAAGAAACCTACTGGATTCTTTCCTGTAAGGCACTGATAAAAACCTACTATCGCTAGGGGAGCAGCTATAACTAAGATTGCTTTAAGCAAAAATAAGTATTGCTGCCTATTGCGTACTACCATTCGCACTGCAAAGTAGGGCAGGACCATATCAAAAACCGCTCCTGCACGATTCTCAAGGAACGCCATTAAGGACCGAGTCGTTGTAGCCCCGGCCAGAATCTGAGCTGCAAAGTATATAATTATAATCTTATCAAGCCATATAAACTTGAACTGGTTAGGCAAATCCGTCTGTAGGAATAGTTTTGCAAATATTGCCAGGATTACTATCCTGCATAGGGTAAAATCAACTGTTCCCACCGGAACTGCAAGATATGGCGGATACCACGCAAGAGCTGCTACATAAATAATCAGTCCATAAATTGGCGGCAGAATCAATACCAGCACACTTACCATTGCTGCTATAACTAATGTTATCGCTTCCATTTATAAACAATAATTCAAGTATTGGTGATCTATCTAAATTTGTTATGCAAACAAAAAACGTTTGCGTATGTTTGGATTTCCCCGAACTCGAAAAGCTATTGTATCAGTAGAACCAGTTACATACCTTTGAAAACTTACTTCCCATCGAAGCATTCTTTGTAAATTTATGTCATAATTTTCTATGCACTTCGCCCACAGGATCGGTATGTAGTATGTCTTAAATCTCCCGGCAAATATACCTATTACAGGGTTAGCCCTCCCCGCAGCTTTGCGAATTTCATGCTGCAGATTAACAACTAATGATCGAATTGCACGAAACTTTATAAATATTACAGGTACTGGAAAATCAAACGACCATTCATTGTCGAGTGCGATCCAATGATTTCCATTAGTGAGGATGTTATCAGGTGTTATATCAAGCAACCCGCGAGTAAGACAATCCATTTTGAGGCAATAATTGTCTGAATCATTCGCAAGTACTTTCAAAAATTCCTTCGGAATAGTCTTAATTATTTTTAATGAGTGTATCTTATTGATATATTCCTCAAAAAGCTCATTTGCCCCTTCATAATATTTTTCTCTCATATAAAATGCCATCTGATCTTTCAGAGATGGATAGGTTAAATAATCATACTTAATACAACTTCCTTGTAAGTAGCCACATAAAACATCAAAACATCCTTTGAGATATTTTAAATTAGCTTTTTCGATTTCTACTATGCCTTTGATAAACGGTTTAGCTTCTTCCGAAGCTGCATGTTTATAGATTACCTTCTTGCCACATTCCTCAGTGAGAATTGTATACGTTCGGAATTTGGGCAACCGCCAAGAATTGTCAGCTAATATCTTCCCTGTTGGTGAAATCAAGTTTTCGTAGTAATCTTTCATCCTATTTTCATAGAAAACGGTTTGGCATTTCTTTTATATTTCATTGGTCCGCGGAGCAATCGTAATTTGCTTTTAAGAATATTGAGCTTCCATCGCCAACCCACATAGTATTTCACGTCCCACGGGTCATCCAGTAAATTATTTAAAACCTCCTGCCTCCATCGCCACCGACCAGCTAAGGTTTCTTGGCCAGGAGAATTTATATTGAAAGTAGTCTTCTTAGCCGCTTTGTAACTCTTTTCATCCTTCAACATCGTATATTTGCTTTTAGGGTCGTCCATGTGCTCGACGTGGATGAGTGGATAATAGAAGCCATTGACATATCCTTTGAGCGCCATTTGTATCCAGTAAGGAACCGTGCTGTTGCTCTCAAGGAGACCAAATTCTCTTACAGTCTTAAGTTTCACAAGCCCAGCTCCCCCTCCAGTCCATGGATGTCGGAGCAACCGGTATCGACCAAACGTTTGTATCTTATGTTTGGCTCGTTTATAATCAAAATCATCGGGGAAAAAATGCCAACATCCAATCATCCCAAATTCAGGCACATCAGCATGTACCTGTGCAAGAGGACGAGTCCACCCAGGAGTAACCAGAAAGTCATTAGGAATGATCCCTACAAGGTCAGCCGATGACTTGCTGAAGAGGTCATTGACAGCGCCGCGCAGACCAACGTTTTCCAGCAAAAAGACCTTTCTGACGATTCGTGGATCCTCCACAGAGGATAGATAGTCCTTGGTGCCATCCGTTGAGCCATTATCCCAAATGGTTAGGGAAAACTCTTCAGTAGGATCAGCTAATAATGATGCCAATGCCAACTTGGTGTAAGCCAACCGATTGTAGGATATAAAAATTAAGTCTATCGTCATTTTCTATTCCTCTCCACAACTTTTCATATATCTTGTGCGGAATCCTATTGGTGCTCCAACTTCAAGTTATTTCATAAGGTAATTTCATTCTTTAATACCTGCTCAAATCGATATACGCATAGATAGCTTTCGTATATAACACTTCACATACTTTTTTTCTTCATCACTCATTACAATATAATACGTACAAATTACATATACTGCCCCGATCATCACGGCTGCAAATATGAGACTCGGCCAATTATGCACCAATTCTCCCACACCCATATAAGTCATAGCCAAAGTTAATGTTGCCAAAATTATCCAGGGACGGAGGAGGCAATTGACGTAGTACTGCACGGTCCTGATATTGAGAAAACGACAAACGTACCAGGGACATATCAACCCACGTATTAGTACTATGGCAATCACAAAACCAACAGCCGTTCCAACCAAGCCCAATTGCAAGGTTAGGATAATGCTCAAACTAATACCTATCACACCCTCAATAGCAGCAAATATCGCATGTATTCTCTGACGTCCGGTCCCGCCCAAGAAAGGACCCATAATTGCCTGTGAACACTCAATCAGGTACCCTGCAGCGAGAAATAGCAAGACAGGGTATGCCGCCTGGAAATCCTCTCCAACCCACAGCCGAATAAAAGATGGGCCGAGCGTAAAAACAATAAGTATAACTCCGGAAGCTAAAATAGCAGTGAACCTTGTACCCCGAAGAAATAAAGAAGCAACTTGCTCACAGTGGTTTCTCCCATCCAGATAGGCGAACCGAGGCCAGAAAACGCGAGCTGGTGCTATCAATACACCTCTAACATTTCGAATGAGAATAGCAGCAATAGCGTAAATAGCAACAGCTTCCAGTGATATTACTTTGCCAATAATCAAACTGTGTCCTTGCAAAGTAAGCGTATATGCTAATGTAATAATAGTGGTTAGTATACCGAATGATATTAGAGCTTGCGCTCTTGAGAGCTTAATCAGCGATGGTCGCAGGTAAATCCCCGGGCAGAATTGCATAAAGATTATGCTTATTAATACCATTGAAAACGCGGTAACCACCAATACAACGTATCCCATTTCCACAACACCATACCCGAAATACACACATCCTGCAAGCCCAATGACCCTAACGATATCAGTTGCTATCGTCACGAAATTCGCCGCAACCCAATATTCTTGTGACCGTATGCATGCATCGAGTATGTACATCGGACACGCAAAGGCGGTGGCTGTACCTAATATCCGAACAAGTGAGGCCAATTCTGGTCCGCTTTTGTAAAAACGTGCAATTGGCTCAGCCATTAGCATAGAGATTACAAAAATAACCAATCCTACCAACAGAAATATCGTCATGCCAGTGCTGACGATTTCATTAGTTGATCTATTATCTTCCCTGCCTATGTAGAAAGGAACATAGCGCATTATGCCAGCGCCAACACCCAATCGAAGCAAGCCATAATAACCCAAAAGTGACCCTACCAGAACCCATATGCCATAATTTCCCTTGCCGAGATGCGCAATCAAATACGGTGTGAGTAAGAAACCAATGATGAAATTTACGCCAAGCGGGCCCCAATTGCTAACAGCGTTTATCATTAAGGATGGCTTTTTGATTGGTAGTTCTTCTGATTCTGATTTTGCTTTATTAATAACAGTCACACTCCGTCCCTCTCGGTTACATTGAAAGAATCAATGTAACTTCTTTGATATGCTTTACTTATGGTACTAATCCAGCTTTACTTTTCGCCGGTTCAGTGCCGGTTTATTTCAAAACGTTGCTTGCTGTACTAATATATTCAGTTACTTTAACTTCACCGTTCTCGTCTGGAATATAATCCAGAATCAAATCCGTCATATCCTTAGCTATGCTTCGTATAGAATTCTCCAGAACCGAGCTTATCTGAACCTGTGCTACGTACCGGGCTGGGTTGCCGGCAATATTGGGCCTTCGACCGAGCAATCCGGAAAAATCGTTCTCATCAGTTGCAAGCTGGCCATTCAAGATGTAAAAGTTCAAGATAACTGTCTGGTTGTACATTGGAGCCGGTTTGTGGAATCGGTGTATCAAACAAGGTATTTGCCAGCCGGCTCGTGATATAAATTGTGATGGTTCGGTGCTGTCATGGACCCAGCCATTGCCGGGGTAGCATACTCGTGGCTGATGACCCAGTATGCCTCCAGGCTGGGATGCGCAATATACGATATAAACATCAGCCCAAGCATTAGTTGTAGCGTTAATATATCGCCGACTCAAGAAATCATCCGCAAAGTGCTCCTCCATATATTCCTTAGTAGTAGCAGGAATGGACAGATCTGTACCCACCCAATTGCCAATATGCATAGGGAATACACTTAGGGGTGCAGGTAGACTGATAGGGTTTGCAGCGACAAATTTGAGTCGGGAGGCTAAGACACGATATGCTATACCCGAGAGTATTAACATAATAACTGCAAAGACCCACGCCAACGATGTCGAAATCCTGCCTGACCTTATCCATCCCGCGTAGTACACTGTCGGCGTTTCCTTACTTAGGTTAGATTATTCATAGTTCAAAAACACTATTTTTTTGAGGTATCACTAAACGGGATAACCCGAAAGTGGTAGCTAACATCCCAAAAAATAAGAACCTCACATTATGTTCCCTTGATACAAATTACAGAGGCTCCGCGTACAACGAACTCATCGACGGCAGCATTAACATAGTTAGACAGCCACGCCGAAAACTGTCAATCCCTTGGGATAAAATCCGATATGGCCCCTCCATCCCTGTGAGGTGCGCCAAAAGATATTAACAGAAAAATGTCATTATATAAACTCTTCAACGTTTTTTCAAGCTTTTTTTCTGAAAAAACTTAAAAATCTACAAAAAGAATTGAAATTCGCAAACTTACGGACATTGTCCTATAACAGCCGAAAAATCAGGCTATTTGAATCTTCTGGTGGCTTTAAACAATCAAAAATACGTAAAAAATGACACATTATATTCTTTACCTTCTCCATACTCATAAAGTAAACTTTAGTTAGTCCTATAATATAATCAGCGTTTATGTAAATTCAGCGTGGAGAGCAGGGTAAACAAGGTCATGCTTGTCTCAACCAGAATTTATTCTTACAATTTACAATGGAAAGATATGCAAGGAGGCATTTTCTTGGGGAATTGAACGTTTATATGAGAAATACAGTAAAGACATTTCGCCTTTCATATGGAGGGCAAATATATGTTTATTAAAAAATCACACAACAAAATAATCGTATCAAGAAGGAATATTCTGTTTGGGAAAAAATTGATAATTCTCTCTTTACTTTTTTTCGTTAGTTCATTCCTGCCGAGCATAACTTTGGCAGAAACTTATTATCTCGACGCCAATAATGGCAATGATAAATATGATGGTCTTGCAAGTGAATGGAACGGTACACATGGCCCTTGGAAAACGATAGACAAGGCCAAATCGTCTGTAAGTGCCGGTGATATTGTGGAACTGATGGAGGGTAATTATGGTGAGGTAACTTTTGAAAGTGGGGATTCTACCGGAATAGACTGGGATAATCCTATTGTTTATAAGGCACACTCTAACCAAAACCCTCCTATTTTAACAGGAATAGATTTTACATCATCAGCAACTGAATGGTATACGGTATTTGATGGCCTTAAAATTGTTGTTCCAGTTGATGAAATAGGCGTTGTCTTTCGGGGTGTTTCATACTTAAGATTTCTAAATCTTCTGATAGAGGGCGAGATAACATGGGAGCATCAAACTAACCCCGGCTCAATTCCCGGCCCTGCATTTCATTTCAAAGAAGGAACAAATAGCAACATTCTCGTAGACAACTGTGAAATTAGATATGTGATGAATGGATTTAAGTTGTGGTATTATATAGGGCCAAATGTTATTTTCTCAAACAATAATTTGCATCATATCTCTGGCAGTGCCTTTAAGCTTGATTATATGCCGCCCTATGATTATTTTTTGACTATTGAGGGCAATAATATCCATGATTGGTGCCAAGCTAATGGTGCGCATGCTTCAGGAATTGCAATTACAGCAAGCAAGATAATAATGCGCAACAATATCATACATAGCTGGGCACGCAGTTCCTCAATTATGACTTATGAGGCTATACCAGGGGGTTATAAAGACTTGATATTTGAAAACAATCTTATTTATGACCCTCGCAATTATTCAGATAGTGTTGCTATAAGTGGTTATTCAGGCGACATTATTTTCAGAAACAATACGATTATAGGAGTTCACGAAGACCCAAATGGTGAAATGCCGACAGGAACGGGTTGGTATTATTATAGGACTCCACTTAAATTTCAGTACCCAGATGGGGGAAGTGTTAAGTTATATAACAATGTGATTGTCGGCGTAGTAGCATTTGATGATGGCGCTTCTTGGGATGCTGCTTCTGGTAATATCGTTTATTCTTGGTATAATAATGGTGCATTTGAATCAGAATTACCAGGTAATATCATTTATAATCCTGGTGATAGTAGTGAACCCAATGATTTTAGAGTTGATAGCGTCTTTTTCGTAGGCCCATTTATTTATACATTGCAACACGGGCATAACTTAGACAATTCTTTTAAGCTGGCATCAGGTTCTGACGCCATTGGCTTTGCTGCCCCAGCCCACGCTACCACAACTGATCTTCTTGGCAATCTCCGTGATGCCTCCCCTGATGCTGGTTGTTATGAATTCACAGGCTTAATTACATACTATACTATTACCACCAATGCCAGCGGGGGTGGGAGTATAACCCCCGCCGGTGAAGTTACCGCTGTTGAGGGAGGCAATAAAACCTTTACTGTAGAAGCTGATACAGGTTACCACATAGATGATGTATTAGTAGATGGCGTTTCTCAAGGTGCAATATCCAGCTATACCTTTACCAATATAGCTGCGAATCACATTATAAGTGCCGATTTTGGTGTCAGCCCCACCCATACCATTACCGCCAGCGCAGATACAGGTGGAACTATCAGTCCCAGCGGTGAGGTTATCGTTACCGAGGGAGATAACCAGACCTTCACGATTAGCCCTGATTCGGGCTATAAGATCAATAATGTCCTAGTGGACGCTGCCTCTCAAGGAGCCATCAGTAGTTATACCTTTACCAATGCAATCTTAGACCATACTATAGAGGCAACCTTTGATATTAGTAACCCTAATGATGCCTTGGTAGGCTACTGGAAATTTGATGATGGCAGTGGGACTACTACACAGGATTCTTCAGGTAACAGTAACACGGCGACGCTGGTTGATGGGCCAATCTGGACATCTGGAAAAATTAATGGCGCCATAAGTTATGATGGAACAGATGACTATGTGGATTGTGGAACTAATTCAAGTTTGAATCTTACAGGTAGTCTAACCATCATCGCTTGGATTAATCCAAAAAGTTTTGGACAAAACGGCTGGGGGAGAATTGTGGATAAAGGAGATACTTCTGCAGGATATTCCTTCTTTGTAGACGAAGACGTTCAATCAATAGCATATGTAACTTATGGCGGAGAAGTGGCAAACTCTAATTCTAACGTGATTTCTCTGGATACGTGGCAACATGTCGCAGCTGTTTATAATGAATCATCGAGCAGTGTAACATTTTATGTAGATGGCCAAGAGGCAGGCTCCTCAAGTTACTCAACAAGTCCTTTGGATTCTTCTAACGATCCTCTGGTTATCGGTATTAGAGGTTACGATTTAAATAGGGCTTTTGATGGCATTATTGATGATGTCCGCGTCTACAATCGCGCTCTAAGTGCGATTGAAGTTTTGCAGCTTTATAACGAAGGTACAAGTTCAAATCAAGCTCCAATTGCCAACGCTGGGCCAGACCAGTCTGTCACCGACTCCGACAACAACGGCAGCGAGCAGATCGCTCTGGATGGCTCTGGTTCTACTGACTCTGATGGCACCATTGAAAGTTATGTTTGGAGTGAAAACGGCAGTCAGATTGCTACGGGTGAAAAACCGAATGTAACACTTTCTACAGGCCAGTATACTATCAATCTTACAGTAACCGACGATGATGGTACAACGAATACAGATACAGTAAACATCACTATCAACGAAGCTGCCAATCAAGATCCCATTGCCAACGCTGGGCCAGACCAGTCTGTCACCGATTCCGACAGCGACGGCGTCGAGCAGACCACTCT